>Ga0099364_10002513_pt1 | contig 29164 bp, 23 predicted proteins | sample TergutTh196P3_FD_73070 | JGI IMG/M metagenome (GOLD analysis project Ga0099364, IMG submission 73070) | Microcerotermes parvus P3 segment gut microbial communities from Pointe-Noire, Republic of the Congo - Th196 P3 | ecosystem: Host-associated > Arthropoda: Insects > Digestive system > Gut ...
CAACTGCGCGGCAAGCGTTTTGTTGTGGCTGACAATGAGCGTTGGCATTTGCACTTTTTCTATAATTTTTGCCATTGTAAAAGTTTTACCGGAGCCGGTAACACCCTGCAATGTCTGATATTGGTCTCCCGTTTTAATTCCACCTGCAAGCGCATCAATTGCCTCACCTTGATCACCTGCGGGTTTGTATGGAGATACTACTTTAAATTTACGCATGGTTTTTCTATTGTATACGCATTATGGTTACCTGTTAAGTATTATGATAGAAATTATTGATAAATACTCCAATTTCTGGGAAATGTTTCACAATATTTTGGAGAAATTTTGAAAATTTTGTTGACATAAAATCCTATTTGGTTTATTGTTATGAATAAATGTACATTTTAGGTACAATACAAAACTATAGTCAAACGGACTTTAAACGGATTAAGGAGAAAATTAGAATTGAAATTGAAACTCTTGGTTTTATTTGTTCTGTCTCTAATGATGGCAGCTTGTACATCAACAATCAGATTACAGGTTGAACGCACCCCGACTTTGGATACAAGAGGTGTAAGGCGTATTGCAATAGTGCCTTTTACTTCTACTACCAGTCATTCTATAGGCAGAGATATTGCTCAACATTCTACTCTTACAGCAACTAACAGAATTCAAGCGCTAAATTACTTTACTTTTGTGGATAACAATGTAATTAATCAGCTTAGAAGAAGAAATGAGAATATCGAAGGGCATGTAGATGCCATGTTTAATGGTGTTGTTACAAATATTACCTCACAGGACTCTTACAGTGAAAGACAGGTTACAGACAGGAAAACCGGTGATACCTACACTGTCTCAACTTATACTCGCGAGGTAGTGGTGGAATTTAATTACTACCTTACACGTGCACGCGACGGAAGCATTATTGGACCTGTCTACAAAAGAGGAAACCAAAGAGTAAGTTCTGACAGATCTAGTGGTCTTACTGCCGTATCTGATATGGCAAGATCAATTGTCGAGAACCAGATGAGATATATTGGTCGGGATGTTGCACCCTATACTGTTACAGAAACCCGCAGGCTTGCTAGTGACACATCTAAAAACAAAGAAATTAAGGATTTAATGAAAAGTGCAGATGCACAGGTAAAAGCCGGCAATTATAGAATTGCCCTTGATCACTATCTTGTCATTTACGCAAATCACAAGAGTATGGCTGCTGCACAAAATTCTGTTATTCTTATGGAAGCTCTTGGAAATGTCCGCGAGGCAGCTAGCTTTATACAAACTGTGTATGGCGAAACCGGAAACCCGATGGCTCAGAGGGAACTTGCTCGTCTTAATAGAATCTTGGCAGATCAGGCTATGATTGCCGATGAATTTGGCGATGCAAGAACAACTGTAGAGAGGGTTGCCGTTTATGCAAGTGAAGAAACTAGAAAGGTTCTTCCCAGAAATGCTAAAGTTTGGATTGTAAACAATGCTAGTAACAATAACATGGTAACGGCTGTCATAGACAACTTAACTGCTGACTTTATCAGAAGAGGTGTGGGTGTTGTTGATCGTGATAATGCTATATTGATTGCTACTGAACAAAGCTTCCAGACATCCGGCATGGTAAGTGATTCCGATATTGCAAGAATCGGTAACGCTGCCGGTGCAAGTCACATTGTCGTCATTGGCATAACCGGAACCGGTGCTACTCGTCGTTTGCAATTAAGTGTTCTTGACATCGAAAGAGGAGTACCAATCCTGCAAAGCGATACAAGCGAAGCATGGAGACTCTAAAATAATTTATAAGTTTATTAACTTAAGGAGAGAAAAATGAAAAAAAACATTTTTATTACTATTTGCCTGTTGTTGGCATTAATGGTTGTCGTATCTTGTGCTTCTTCAAAGGGAAGCAAAGCCGAAGAAGGAAGAGCCGCAAGCAGTGCATTCCCTCAGTTTGTTAGGGATGCAATAAGAAGTGCTCCGGAAGATGCGGTTATTGGTATTGGAACTGCAAGAATGGCCAATATTAACCAATCAAGAACTATAGCTCAAACAAGAGCTCGTGCGGAAATATCACGAACAATGGATTCTATAATACAGGATATGGTTCGTGATTACTTTGCAGGTAGTGAAGCAGATCCTTTAGCAGTGGTATCTTATTCAGAAAATATGACAGTTGCACTTTCTAAATCACAGCTTGCCGGCTCTTTTATTGTTGCAGAAGATATGGATGCAAATGGTAACTACTGGGTTGTAGTGAGTATGGGAAAAGTAGAGGCTGTAAATGAAATTAATCAGGCGGCAGCAGCAGCTAGACTGGCTGTTCCTGCAGCGGCTTCTTTTAATGCCGAAGAAAGAATGAATACAGCCTTTGACAGATACTATGATAGAGAGATAGGTTACTCAAACATAGATTAGCTTTTATGAAAAAGATTTCATTAATGCTTTTCTTTCTGTTTGTTTCCATAGGGTTGGTATGTGCCCAGGGGTCAACACAAAGTCAGAATCATGATAATTTGTTTTCTGAAATGGACAGGTTGTTTACCCAAGCGGAATATGTACCAACCCCTTTGGAAGAATATTTCTTAGGAAGAGCAGTTGCAGCAAATATTTTATCAAAATACAATATCTATAATGGGAATCCATCATTAACTAGATATTTAAATCTTATTTGCCAGTCTCTTGTAATAAATTCCGCAAGGTCAGCTGTATTTGGCGGGTACCATGTAGCTATTTTAGACAGTCGTGAAATAAACGCTTTTGCAACTCCGGGCGGACATATTTTTATTACCAAAGCTTTGGTAGAAGCTGCTGCATCGGAAGATGCTCTTGCGGCAATAATTGCACATGAATTAGCTCATATAATGTTAAAACATGGAATGAAGCTGATAGAAGAAGACAGGATTAATGTTGAGATTGATATTGTTTCTCAAAGAGCTGCAGCTTTTTCAGGAAGTAGAAATTCGCAAATTCTTGAATTCAGGGATTCTGTAAATAATTATTTTAACAGCATGGTAATAAACGGTTATTCCCAAGAACAGGAATTTGAAGCAGATATAACTGCTCTTTCCATACTTGCGGCAGCCGGTTATTTGCCAAGAGGGTTGCTTGATATGCTTAGTGTTTTAAGGAGTGTTCAAGCTAACCAAAACGACGGATTTTACAATACCCATCCTGCCCCTGTACAGCGAATATCTAATGTACAACGCCATGTTAATAATTACAGGGTACGGGATACAAGCTCATCAAGAAGAGAGCGTTTTAATCGTAATATGGGAAGGAGATAAAATAAGTATGTTTAATACAATTGCAAAATATACATTAATATTATTTATATTCTTAAATTTTTCTTGTGCGAGCGTTCCTTCAGCACAACAAAGTCCACAGGCAGTGACACCTGCGGACTCTAGGCCGGTATGGGTTAGCAATAGATACTCTGAATTTGACAGGTCTAGGTATATTGCTGAAGTAGGTGCGGCTTCTACTCGTGAGATGGCAGAAAGTCAGGCGCTGGCAAATATAGCCAGGCAATTTGAGACATCAATATCTGCGGATCAAACTTTAGTTAATAACTATCAGGAATTTGTCAGGAATGGCATGACTAGCTGGAGTGAGAATACAACTAATCAGGAAATAATCAGAACAGCATCTAACATTGATTTTCTGGTTGGTACAGAAATACGCGCTGTTTGGCATGATACAAGGACTAACACATTCCACGCAGTTGCCGTAATGGAAAAAGCCAGAGCTATTCCGGTTTACATGGAGATAATACAAGCAAACTTTGATCTTATAAATAATCTAACTACTATGAGCCAACAGGAAAAAAATACTTTGGAGGGATATTCCAGGTATTGGTATGCAGGTGTAATAGCAGACATGAATAGAACTTATGCTAATATTGTTACGCTCTTGGGTACTGCACCCACCCAGAGCATTGTTAGCGGCAATAATTATAGACTTGAGGCGCAGAATATACTTAGAAATATTCCAATTGAAATAACTGTAATAAATGACAGCAATAGAAGAATTCAAAATGCTTTTTCCGCCGCTGTTTCAGATTTGGGTTTTAGAACCGGCGGAAACAATTCCAGATATAAGCTAGAAGTAAATGTAATCACAACACCAAGACCCTCAAGAGATGGGTTTGAACAAGCATATATAGATATAAGCGCTAATATTATAGATAGACAAACAAACGCCGTATTATTTCCATATTCATTTCCTTCCCCTTATCATGAAGGGCATAGGACATATTCAGAAGCAGTGAATCGTTGTTACAATACAGCAGTAGAGATTATAAACAACGGTGATGATACAAAAAACCCGCCATTGCTAAGTTATTCACAATATTTAAGAGATTACCTTTCCCATTTTATTTCAGGAAGATAAAAATTAATCTTCCTTGATCACCTGCGGGTTTGAATTATTGACCAAGTATGCTATACTGGTTATAAATGGAATTTTACGCATTATAGTTTGTGTCTAAGTATTAAGGAGTATTAAAAATGAAAACTAACAAAGTATTATTTGTTCTTATCTGTCTTGCCTTGTTTTCTTGCGATCTTTTTAATGCGTCGTTAGATCCGGATTATTGGGAAAAGATTGATGCGGAAATTGCGTGGGCTAATGCGGCTGAGGTGAATGTTTCAATATCCACCGGTGGAATGGGAACTGCTATCCCTTCCGGGAGTAGGCAGGTGAAGTTGTGGCAGGAAGTATTTTCAAGGTACGGTTATGAGCCGTTTACTATTAATTATCAGCCGTTCAACCAGTATCCGTTTACAGGGTGGCAGGCTTGGTATCCTGGGCAGGAGCCGTTTGCTACATGGAGGCCGGGAACAGATGAAGATGATCCTCCGCAGGAAACAGGTGCGGACAAGGTGAAGTTTGAAAGCGCAAATGAAACCGGCACTCATATTTTTATTTATATTTACGAACAACCTGATGATGAGAACGACATAATATACATAGGGCCGTTAGGAGCGGACACTGACGGTATAGAAGTACGTATTTTGTCTGATACCCGCTGGGGTACGGTTTTTACTGCTCCGGTTGTGAATACAAAAACAAGTTTCTCCTTTCCTGTTGAGTTTGCTCCCTTTGGCGCGTGGGATTTCCTTGGCTGGAAAGCATATGTTTACGGCAACCAAAGCGCGGACAACCTTACACCCGACACACTTGGCGAGGAACTGACAGCACAAGAAGTTAATATTGAAGTAACAGGAATTGGGCGTGCTGTTGTTACAGTGAATACTGATACACCAGTTTTGCTTGTACCGTTGTGCGTAACGCCGGTGCGGATGACTCATTCCAATCCGCCGCACCAGTCGCCTACGGCGTATGCGCCGGGTCAGGTTATAACAATTACATTTTCTACACAACTTGATCCTGAAACAATTAAATTCGAGGAAGGGTTTATTCAAATAACGGGGCAGTCGGACGCGACACCAGTTGATATAACGGCTCATTACCTTGATCCTGTTTACAATGATGAAATGCGGACTGTTACTATTACACCCAACCCTGATGAGCTTTTAACGGTTAACACTGCCGTTAGTATAATGCTGGATACGGGAATAAAAGGGAAGTTTGGGAACAGTCTTGGCTCTCCTGCGTTTATCAATTTTAGTGTGAGTATTGAGGATGGCGTTGTTGTAAATAATGTTTATACGGCTTCTAATGTGTGGGCGCTTCATGATCCGATGCAGTATGAGCAGGAGTTTTTCTCTCAATGGGCTAATTATGACCGTGACCGACGTATCCGCAAAAACGCAGACGGTAAATATGAAGTAACACTCTACTTTGGTGTACAGGCAGCAGGAGATATTGATAATGACATTGAGCACGATATTGAAATAGTAGAGATACATTACGCGCTTCTTAACGGCAGTGATGTGTCGGACGCGCTGGGGCAGGTTGTTGATGAGGGAAAAGGCTCGTTTGAGATTTTTGATAATGATGAGACTTCTGGTGCAGGGCAGGCTTACAAGACAGCCAACCCAACTGCCGGGAAATATTACAAAGCGGTTTACACATGGGACGACAATCCTGAGCAGGAGATTCCCGTACAGGGGATAATCCGGCTTGCTATTCTTCCTTCCGGCGGTACAGTGGATAAAGAAGACTGGCGTACGGTAGTTGCAGAAAGCCGTGGTTTTATCACAGTGGTTTATGACAATCTGGCTCCCGGCGGCACTGAGACGGCGTTTTTTAGCGGCGAGGCTACGCAGCCTCCTGATGGTAATTCGACTATCTATAATTACAATTCGACCAACAACGCGATGATTGTAAACCTCGACTTTAGGAATATCAGAGACAATTACTATAACGGCAATAATGCGTACGGCAATTTGAATGCAACAGGCAGCAAACCCAGGACGATGGATCCTCAATCTGTTGTGCAATGGCAGTGGCGTATTGTTACGGGTACTGTTGTGAATTATACCAATGCTGAGTGGCTGAGTTTGCTTGACAGCAACAATGATCCTGTTTATGTGATTATCGAAGATTTGAATGATATAATTGATGACGATGACAATGAAAATGTGCGTGATGTGCAAATTCGCTACATGGATTCTCTTGGTAACGGCAATGAGGACGATGAGAGCGGGTGGAATACAATAGGCAGGATACGGTATTACAATGCGCCTGTCATTCCCGCTCTTACCACATGGAGTGCAATGCACGACGGCGCATCTAATATAACTCTTACATGGACAAGGCCTGAGCGTGCAACGCATACGCAGGTGCTTATCAACGGCGTGCCTGCCACCGATACAGAGGGTACTACTTACACAATTACCGGCGTACCGTCGTATTCTTCCGCCAACACAGGCAGCGCAAGCAGGGTTAGAGAAGGTGTGCCGAGTACGGTAACGGGCTACACTGTTTCCCTAAGAGCTTACAACCAATACCGTGAAACCGTACCTGTTGTGTTCAATGTTTACAATTCTTTTCCTGCGAATGTTCCCATAACGAACAACAATTCTGTATATGCAAACAACCAAATAACTTTGACTAATGCACTTACCGGGACAAGCACGCATATTATCTTGACCGAAGACATCACGCTGACTGCATGGACTCCGTTAAACATAACCAGCCGTAATTTTTACGGTAACGGATATACGGTAACAATCCGTAGTATGAGCACCGCCGACAACATGGGGCTGTTTGGGGTTGCTAGCGACGGCATAGTCCGTGACTTGGCTGTGATGTATGAAACCGCCTCAGGCGGTGCCGTTACCTTATCCCCCACAGGCGCGGCGCAATTCGGCGGCATAGTAGGAACAGCAACGGGCAATGCACAAATTCTCAATTCGCGGGTCTTGGGTGTGGTAAATGTAAGTGGAGACAGTACAAGTTATATCGGCGGAATAGCCGGGCTCATGACCGGTACTGCACGCATATACAATGCGTATGGCGGGCTGGAGCTCACGGTAGATTGCAGCGGTTCAGGAATATCGCTCTATGTTGGCGGCATAACAGGAAGCATGGGCGAAATTACCGGTAATGAGACCGGAGGTTCCGCAGTAACGGCAGAAGAAATAAGCGTGGTGGCAGATATTACCGTAATAACAATGTCAGGGGCAAATATTAACAATTCGACAAGGGGGCTGTTTGTCGGCGGGTTAACCGGTATGTTATACGGCTTGCCGGATGCAAGAGCCGAACTAACGGATGCAGACTATCGGCAGGGTACTATTACAGTAACAATTGGCTCTATACGCTCCAATGTAGGTGGAGCCATTGGAAAAAGTTTTAATCATGGGAATATTACCAACAGTTCTGCCATGCCAAACGAGTTTGTCATTAACAAGAATCCTGGCGGCACACAGTTCCGCGTGGGAGGTTTCATCGGTGATTTTTCTGGAATGGGGAAAGTGGAAAATTGTTACAGTACAAGCCCTGTCGTCGTGAACAACAACAACTTTTTAGCAACAGTTATTGCAGGAGGGTTTGCCGGGCGGCTTGCTTCCGATATTTCATATTGTTATGCAACAGGGAATGTAGTAGCGCACGGTAATTTAGGCCCAGGTGGCCTGAATTTCCATGTCGGAGGTTTTGTCGGTGAAGTAACATCGGGAACGATTTCTGACAGTTACAGTACGGGAAATGTTCATGCAGAATTAAGACCGACAGCCAATTTTAATACTGGCAATGTAGGGGGATTTGCTGGTACAAGTTATAGCGTACTTAACTGTTATGCTCTTGGGGATGTATTCTTTGATCTTACAACAAGCTCCGAAATAACGAGTGCTATAAATGCCGGCGGACTTATTGGAAGAGTTGCTTCCGGTTTAGTAGACAGAAGTTTTGCTGTAGGCAGCGTTATGGTGCAAAGAGATGATGCCGCCGCTATAAATGCCGGCGGTCTTGTGGGGAATGCTGCTGCTCATCCCATAACCAACAGCGCCGCCCTTGGGCAAAGCGTTACTGCAACCGGCGGAAGTACCAGAAACATCGGACGGATATTCGGCGGAACAAGCGGTACACCGACAAGAAACAACAACCACGCCAATAACGCTATGCGGTTGTTCGCTGACACTGAATACTCAACGACTGACCCTGATTTAACGGTTACTCCTGTTTTGCAATCCAACCTTCCCGATTTGAGAGGTACTGCTACTTTAAGCGGCACTATTGGTAACGCTACTATTGGCGGTTTAACGTTTCCATCCGATGTAACAACTACAAATACAACCATTACGAAAGACCCTGAAGATTTGGGAGGAAATCCGGTTCGTAGCGATAGTCAAATTGGCGGCGTTAATCTAAACGGATTAACTGTAGGCAGTAACCTTCAGCTTGATGTTACCTTACGGAATACTGCAGATAATACTTCGATTTATCGGTTTGTAATAAGAAGAATCGACACTGGCACCGCCTTAACGACGACCAACTTTAGAATAACCGGCCCAATTCTGATAAGTGACGATATTGTCTATTCCATTAGCGGTATTTCTATGGGCAACAGCAATACGACTATGTATGTTACCAGCAATGTTGTTGGATTCACAGGAGACGATCTTGTTTGGGACGGCAGTAGTATTACTAGTATTGATTTAAGCAGGCTTGCCGCTACCAATAATTATGCGCGTTTTAATTTCCCTTTAGATATCGCAAGTGTAAATTACACTCCTTACATTCAAGTTACCCGCGCTTCCAACGGCACTTATTCAGTTACCGGTCCATTTTATGAATCCACTACTTCTGGCTTGCATAATAACCAGCAAGGTGCGAATACTACCCTCAATGACTTTCAAGACCACTGGTTCTGGAGAGACACTATGCGCTTCAACCCCGATGTCTGGCTTTTCACTACGGTAACAGAACGCGACTATCCAATCCTGCGCGGGCCGGATATTAATCATGTACCGGGACCGGCGCTGGGGGGACAGTGATGTAAATAGAGCGTGGTCGCGAGGAATCTTAATCATTGTTTAGAGAATGATATACTAAAAGATTTTTTAAGAAAATACGGCTCGGAGGTCATAGCGATGATGGTATATGAATACACCACGGAAGATTTTGTGGAAGCAATAGTTGAACATGCTCGTGAGGAAGGTAGTGAAGAAAAAGCTGAGCAAATTGCCCGGAAAATGAAAACTAGCGGAGAGCCATTAACCACTATGTTAATCACATAGCAGCTACCCATAAAAATCGTAATTGAATAAAACAATTGTTTTTGTCATAATAAATTATGACTCTTTCTCCGTACAAACTTCGCAAGGCAAGAGAAGTTTACACCTATTTTAATGTTCTTAACTCTATCTCATGGAACCTGCTTGTTGGAGTCATTATTACCCTTTTTGCCCTTAGACTGGGAGCAACTCCCACCTACATTGGGTTTTTAAGCTCTGCATTTTATACCTCGCTTTTTTTGCTTCCTTTGGGGAAGATGCTTGCAAAACGGTTTTCTATAATAGGGGTTTTTAGCGTTACATGGATATTGCGGTCTCTGTGTATGGCGTTTGCCGTTGCGGCTCCGTTTTTTGATTATGCAGGGCAAAGAAAAACGGCGCTTGGGTTAATTTTGCTTGGAGTGTTTCTTTTTCACAGCTTCCGCGGAATAGGAATGATTGGCAATAATCCCGTGTTAAGTAATTTGGCTGCCGGCCCGGACAGAGGCAGTTTTATGACACAGATACAAATTATAGGAAGCTCCATAGGAATGGCAGGAAGTTTTATTATAGCGATGATATTGGGCATAGAGCCGCCAATTTTTGTTTTTTCCATCTTACTGAGTATTGGTGTTATAACAGGAGTTGTCAGTGGTTCTGTTATAAGAAAAATTCCTGAACCGCCAAGTGAAAAAGACAGACAGGGAATGAACCTTGTATCGATTTTCAAAGACGCGTTTTCTCATGATTCTCTTAAACATTTTTTGTTTATTATGTTTTTAGTAGTGCTGGTGTCCGGCGTTACCCGAACATTCGCCGTTGTTTATGCCCGTGAAGTTTTTCAGCATAATGACGGTTTAATTTCTTTGTATTCTGTTTTTGGCGGACTTGGTTATTTAATTGCAGGTTTAAGCATTAAATTCCTTGTGGATAGGTTAGGAGCAAAGCCACTTTTTCTTGTTTGCCTAATTCTTGGAATTGTCAGTGTAATTCCCGTTATATTTTTTCCGCAATCTTTTATTGAAAATATTGCAGGTGCAATTCTTTTTATGGTGTTTTTATTTTTTATGCTGAACTTTGGTTTTCTTGGCGCGGAAGGAATTGCCCAGACATATTATTTGGCGTTAATCCCGCAGGAAAAAGTTTTAGACCTTGGCATCATTTATTTTTTTGTATTTGGTGCGGCAGGTGCAGCAGGATCGTTTTTGTCGGGGCTTCTTTTGGATTTTTTAATGCTGCTTGGGGTTTCTCCTTTTATTTCTTTTAAAGTTCTTTTTATAATTTTGTTTGCTCTGGCAATTATGGCGCTTGCAATGCATAAAAAAATGAAATCGCTAGGGTCGCTTCCGTTAAAAGATGCACTGGATGTTATCTTTTCTTTTAGGGATCTTCGCGCCATAAGCCTTTTGGATAAGTTAAACAAAGCGGAAGATTCTTATGAAGAAGAGCTTTTGCTTGGCGCATTGCATGATACACCTTCCCATCTTGCCATTGACGGTCTTTTGGAAAGAGCGCGGTCTCCCAGACTTGCAACCAGAGTAGAAGCCGTCAGGGCTCTTGAAAAAATGAAAAAACTAAAAAAGACAGCGGAAAACGCTTTAATTGATGATATAAAAAACAATCCTTACACCACAGCGTATATTTCCGCACGAATTCTTGGGAATCATGAATGTAAGAACGCTATTCCACTTTTACGGGAACTTGCATTGTCAAATGACTATATGCTTGCAGGGGAAGCGGTTATTGCCCTTTCTAAGATGAAAGATACAGGGTTCCGCCCGGAAATTGAAAAGCTCATTTTAGAAACGCAAAACCCTAGGCTTAAAATAATGTGCGCAGAAGCTTTGGGACATTATGGCTGTATCAATTCAATTTCTGTTCTTTTGGATATTTTGCGTACAGAAGAGCCGCATCCTTATTTGAATGATGAGGTGGTTCTTGCCATTGCATCAATCTTGAATATTCAGCGGTTTTATTATAAGCTTTTAGTCAGATACAAAACGGATAATTCATTAGCTGCAGCCCTTGCAATGGATGAAGCGGAATCTGCCGTTGAATTTTTTAATACAACGCTGGCAGGAAAGAAAAAAACAACAAAAGAAAAATTTGAAAAAGCTGCGGAGTATGCAGGGCATTTTCAGGAAGTTGTAAAAGCTTATATTAAAGAACATAAAGGAGAATCTTTGGCGCGCTGGATTATAGAGTCTCCTGGAGCTGGTGCAAACACCGGAGAGATTAAAAAAGATGAAATGCAAAAAACTATTAAAATAATTTGTGAAGCCGCAGTTGATGCTGAGTTGTCCACTCATGATTCATTGCGATTGTTAATTATTCAATGGGCAGCACGAAAAATGCGCGCAATGGTAATGAGGATAAAATAATATGAGTGAAATTGTTTCAAAAACAGACGATGCCGCCAGTCAGCTTGGAACAAGGCCTATTGGCAAACTGCTTTTAAAATTTTCTATTCCCGCAATAACGGGAATGTTGGTTAATGCGCTTTACAATGTAGTGGATCGTATCTTTGTAGGGCAGGGTGTAAATGAAATTGCGCTTGCCGGCCTTTCTTTGGTTATGCCGCTTATGACAATAGGGCTTGCGTTTGGAATGTTGTTTGGAGTTGGAGCTGCAAACATGATCTCTATGAGGCTTGGGCAGGGCAGAAAAAGAGATGCGGAAAATGCGCTTGATCATTGTTTTTATTTATTGATTGGTGTTTCTATTGTAATGATGGTGTGTGGCCTTGTCTTTATAGATCCAATTTTATCGCTTTTGGGTGCGGAGCCGGGAAGTGAAGCATTGGTTTATGCTAAAGAATATTTCCAAATTATACTTTATGGAATGATTTTTTTTATGGTAGGTTTTGGGCTTTCTCATTGTACAAGGGCGCAGGGTTTTCCAAAAATAACCATGTGTGCAATGTTAATAGGTGCGGTTTTAAATATTATTCTGGATCCTATTTTTATATTTATTTTTAATTGGGGGGTTAAGGGCGCAGCATGGGCAACGATTATTTCTCAATTTGTTTCCGCAATTTTTATTTTATATTTTTGCATGAGCAAAAAAGCTGTAGTGCGGCTGCGGCCTCTTCATTTTAGACCAAGGACATCAATTTTATTTCAGATAATGGCATTTGGTTCTGCTCAGTTTTTACTTCAGTTTTTAATTTCCGCAGTTCAGCTTTTAAATAATAAAAGTGCAGGCTGGTACGGAGCTACAGCTCTTGGGGTAGCCAATGGCGGGGAAATTGCCCTTTCCGGCATGAATATTGTAGGTGCAATTTTAATGTTGATACTAATGCCGGTTTTTGGCATTAATCAGGGAGCGCAGCCCATTTTGGGTTATAATTACGGAGCTAAAAATTATCGCCGTGTTTTACGCGCTTACCTTGGGGCAATAGGTGCGGCAACTTTGATTTGTATTCTTGGTTTTGCCGTGGTTCAGCTTTTTGCTCCCCAGATAGTGAGTATTTTTGTGCCGGACGGCAGCCCCACACTGATGGAATTTGCTCCAAAGGCTATGAGGATAACAATGCTTATTATGCCGCTTTCCGGTTTTATGATAATGTCTACCAACTTTTTTGTTGTTACCGGCCGCCCAAAAATATCGATTTTTCTTTCCATGTTCCGGCAGTGTATCGTCCTTATACCATGTATATTGATTTTTGGCAGGATTTGGGGTCTTTGGGGGGTGATAGCGGCTGCTCCAATTACTGACGCGATCTCTTTTGTCCTTATTGCTGTCCTTATTGCACTTGAAATAAAAAAGCTTAGATAATATACTGATATTATGAGTAGATACGGTGGAAGCAAGGTTTCCGCATTGTTTGTTAGGGTAATTGCCATTTTTACAATTATTTTTATCATATTGATGGGTATAGGGCTTGGATTGTCTATGGCACTAACCGCAAATACAAAGAATAATGAAAATTTTACAGAATTGGCACCCGCTCTTCCAACAAGAATTTTGGATATTAACGGAACTCTTGTTACCGAATTTGCGTCAGATGAAAAAAGAGAACTTGTCTCTTTAAGTGAACTGCCGCGTCATTTAATTTATGCCGTTCTTTCTCGTGAAGACCCGGATTTTTATAATCACCGCGGGTTTAGTATTCGCGCTATTGCTAGAGCTGCTTTTTACTACGCAATTGGAAAACCCAGGGGCGGCGGTTCTACCATTACCCAACAGGTAGCAGGCTGGCTTTATACGGATCGAGGTGAACGGTCAATTAAAAGAAAGGTTAAAGAATTATGGTGGGCTTTCCAATTGGAACGCCGTTATACAAAGAATGAATTGCTGGAAATCTACCTTAATTATATGCCTATGGGTCCGGGTACTTATGGCGTGGAAACTTCCAGTAAACATTTTTTTAATAAAAGCGCTCGTGAAGTTAGTATTGCAGAATCTGCGGCTCTTGCCGTTCTGTTATCAGGCCCTAATCGTTTTGATCCAATCAGAAATCCATCATTAGCGCAAGACAGGCAAAAGTTTGTAATTGAACGCATGGTTGAATTTGGTTATATCACCGCAGAAGAAGGTGAAGACTCTTATAACGAATACTGGGATAATTTTGACTGGACACAATCTTCTGTTTCCGCTTATTTCAGGCGTGAAGACAGAGCCCCCTGGTTTTCAGAATATGTACGCCGTGAACTTGATGTAATAATGTATGGTACAAGGGATTATTACCGCGATGGTTATATTGTACATACAACTTTGGATTTACAGCATCAGGAATCCGCTGAAAGATTTGTTGCAGAAGGTCTTGTAAAAGCCAATGTACAATATGCAATATCTAATAGAAGAAGTTTTACTCAGGCGGAACGCACTTACATGCCCATTGTAGATTTACTTACACTGGCTTTTGACATTACAGAGGTTCGTGCTACACAGGCAAACCAAAATGAAGTTAGGGCAATGTCCCGTTATACAAGAACAATAAACCCTATTGTTGATATGGCAGCTTTGGCATTTAATATTCCTGAATTACGGGATATAACAGGACATGGTTTTGCACAGCTAAGAGTTAATACCGCGCAGAATGTTGTAGAAGGCGCTCTTATTTCCCTTGAGAATGAAACAGGATATATCACGGCAATTGTAGGCGGCTCTAAATACGATGAATCAAATCAGCTTATACGCGCTACACAGGCAAATGTTCAATATGGTTCTTCCATTAAGCCCTTGTATTATTCTGCCGCATTGGATACTCCTCATTATAATGCGGGGACAATGATTCAAGACAGCCCGATTGTATTTTTTAATGAAGACGGAACTCCGTATCTTCCCTCAAACTTTAGAGGTGAATGGCATGGAACTGTTTTACTTTACAATGCGCTTGCAAGGTCTATGAATGTACCTTCTCTTAAAATTCTGGATACCATTGGTTTTGATGCCGCCATAGACAGATCTGCATTGTTATTGGATATTACAGATGCCAATCAAAAACGGCGTTTATTTCCCCGCGTTTATCCTGTAGGTTTGGGAATTACCTCTTCTTCGCCATTACGGCTTGCAAGAGCGTATGCGGTTTTTGGAAATCAGGGCAGGGATGTTTCACCAATCGTTATTCGTTATATAGAAGATAGAAACGGGCGAACCATTTTTGATGTAGAAGGAGAAGTCCGGCAAAGACAGCGGCGAGCAAGAGACGGTCAGGTTATCAGTCAGCAGAATGCCTATATCATGACAAAGATACTGGAAAAAACAGTTGAAGAAGGTTCTCTTGCAGGGCCCTCAGGGTGGGGTAGTAAGTTTACATTTAGGGATGAACAAGGCACTTTCAGACTGCCTGTTGCCGGAAAAACCGGAACGCCGCAGAACTGGTCAGACGCATGGGCTGTTGGGTACAGTCCTTATTACACTGTTGCAGTGTGGTATGGTTTTGACAGACCGGGGAACTCTCTTGGTGTTGAACTTACCGGTGCATCATTGGCAGGTCCTGTATGGGGCGATTATATACGTGAAATCCACATAGGACTTCCGCGCAGGAACTTTGTGCGCCCGGCGGGAATTGTTGATATAGCTGTATGCACAAGATCGGGACTTTTACGAACCGCGCAATGTGATTCCGGCACGGTGACTCTTCCATACATGCAAAATAATCAGCCCAATAGATACTGCGAAGAATGTGGAAGGCCTGCAATCATGACCACAAGGACTACAACTACAAGTTTTGGTATAGAAAACGATTTAATTCAAGGACTTGATCTTCCGACACTGGGTGCGGACTTCCTGGATTTAAATCCTCCGCAACAGGAACAAAGACCGTCTGCGGGAGGGGGACGAAATCGCCGCAATAGAAATCAGGATGACGATATACTTCCAGATGAACCTGCAATTATCATGGATAATCCTGTGCTGTTTATCCCTGATGACGAAGATGATTTAACGGATGATTTAACAGACGACTTGACGGATGACTTGACAGATGACTTGGCGGATGACTCGGATGACTTTTCCAATCTTCCGGACTGGAACCCTGTGCAATAGATTGCCCTTTTTGGAAGATAACTTGACTAAGTTATAACCGCCGATATATTATAAATCAAGGAGATAATTATGCCCCAAACCATGACTCTTGATGAAAAACTCATCATTTCAAACAAGGCTTTGGGGAGTTAAGGAAAAACCATATGGAAATTATTCTTCTTATAATATTAGTTATTGTTGGAATATCACTTTACCCTCGTTTCAAAAACTGGAAGTTGAAAGTCCATTGTCTAAGTTAAAGGAGTATAGGAAATGAGCGAAAAATTATCAGAATTCGTCGGAAACATTAAATGTGAAAAATGTGTTCATAAGTTCTTTAAGGGTAATAAAGGCGAACGCCCATCTTGCCCTAAGTGTGGCGGTAAATTTCTTCTAAAAGAAATTGATGGATGATAAAATATGAATATAGGTTCGACACAATTATCTTGCCCTCAGTGTATGACTCTATGTAATACCAGAGGAATAGGTTGTCTTGCCCTTATATTTCTGGTAATCTTAACCATTTCGACATTTGGGCTTGGTTTAATAATTGGCTTGCTATATTTCTTATACCTGAAGAAGCAGCCCATTGAATGTCCAAATTGCCATTTTAGATGGCAGCCATAATTATAATATCTTTACAAAAAAGCACCTTGAATTTTCATCCCAGCTATAACTTGCTTGCTTTCGTTCCCCTGGTTTAATAACTTCATTAAGTACCATTTGGACCAAGTAATCCCCTGCATTATTTGGAAGTTTGATATTGCGGTCTAGTTTTATTCGGAAAACATTAACGTTTTTTCTGCCATGTGTTTTTACAATTTCGCTTAATTCTGTAGTAGTGTTTGCATATAACCCATTTTTTACATAATAGGAAAAATCTCTTGATGAACATACAGGCGTAGTTGCACTGTTCCAATTGTGGTCGTTTATTATTTCAGTATCGGTTAAAGCAAAATATGCATATGAAAATTCATCAAACTCATTATATTTTCTTGTATCCCACGTAATATCTAAGTGATAATATTCTTTTCCGACTTTAATAATATTCCAAGCGTGATCTTGTAATGTTGTAGCATAATCTGATCGACCAACTACAAGCATACATTCAAAACCGAGTTTTTGAGCCAGCAATGTAAAAGCCGACGAAAAACCATCACAAACCGCTGACCTATTCACTAATGCACCATACGCATTATGTGAAGTTGGGTTTTGGCTTACTCCGTTGGAAATAGCTTGAATTTCGTTTTTATCATATATGATGTTTCTTTGTAAAACTTCATATAATTTAATTAACAGAGAGTATTCATCGGTTATTCTCGTCTTCACGTACGATATAATTTTATTAGAAAAATCATCCAGTGTAAAATTCATTTTTTCTGCTTGGGACTTTGAATGAACTCCCGTAAATAAAATTCGTTTTCCATTAAAGGACTGTTCTATTTCTAGTTTTGTCTTATCAAAATATATAACAGAAGGATTATCGCCAAGAGCAATATTTATTACCTTCACCAAATCAATATCTCGGAAAAACTGAGCACAATTAATTGATGTAGCCATTAAGGAAAATGCTTGTAGCATTATTTTATATGCCTGTTGCTCTTTGGGTGTTAATAGCTGAAATCCTATTCCTTCACGTAAAATCACTAAATCTATTCCTATTCATCATATATTTATTCTTACTATAAATCATCCCATGTCCCTCCCCTTCCATATTTTATGAATCCTCTAATTGTATAATATATGATTATTATTGTTGCTATTACACCAGCTACTGCAGGTAGAAGTAAAACACCAATAATTACTAAACATCCAGAAGTAAATGCTAAGCCAACACTCATTCCAACTCCAAATATAAAACCGCATATAATTCCCCAAAAAGAACGATGAATAGAGAATTCTTCTCTAACTGATTCAATGCCATCACAAATAAATCCAATAACAGCACATACTATTATAGATACCATAAATGGTACAGTATTTCTATTGTCTATGATTAAAGCAATTAATAAACCTGGTAGTACTCCGTAAATTCCACCACAAATTAAACCTAAAAAAGCATACCCAATAGAAAAGATTCTTGATCTTCTTGAGAAGTTTGTTGTTGGTGAATTATTTGAAGGTAGTGGCGGCGATGGCATATAAGGTTCAATTGAGCGCGGCGGCGGGGGGTACCTTGAACCTTCATCAATGAACTCTCCTTCATCCTCATCGAATAACTTCCCGTTAACATAGTATCGTTTACCCATAACTACACACCATGCACTTTAAATCTTTTTCATACTTAACGCCATACCATTGTAAAATTGTTGGTACTTTTTGTAAAAAAGCTGGTTTTTCATTATTAGGCATGTTGTTAAAAGGAAACCATTTTTTAAAATGATTATCTCGCCTGTTTGCCCACATATAATAATCGTAAGTCAATTCAGCATCCAATGAATTAATCTCACACTCAGTACCTCGTGATAATTCCAATAACGCTAGTTTTACTATCATGGTATTAATTGGTGCAATATCGGTAGACAATCCTACCTGTATGTTAGCAAGCACATCTTCATCTGATACATAAGCTGGAGTAACTGCACGAGCTTGTTTAAAATCAGACAATTCTTCACCCCATCCACTTCCTTTCATACAGGCATAACAAGGTCCCTCTGGTCGCACCCTTAATACATCTCCACCTTCGGCTCTTGTATTAGCGCGGCCAAAAATACCAGTTTTTTTGTACTTTTGCAAGTATTCATTTAATTGATTTCGTGTTCTATTGTTATCAGTAGCAGGGATTACCAGATCGGCTTGAGATACTTCCTGCTCAATAATATTTAAATGTTGCTGCATATCAAAATCATAAGTTGTAATTTTTGCATACGGGTTTTTTAGTAAAATAGCATCCTTTACCGCGTTTGTCTTTAAACGACCAAGCTCATTAACACCACTGATATGACGGGCAATGTTATGTAATTCTATTCTGTCAAAATCAACCAATACGAAATTACCCACACCTGCTTTTGCTAGTTCTACCGCAATGCTAGATCCTCCGCTCCCACAACCGACAATTAATACACGTTTTTTTTCTAGGACACCTACTTCCAACAAACCCTTGCTACGTGTATATAATTCGCTTTTTGTTGGAACATAATTTATTTCAGCCTCAATAAACTCGTTTCCGTTAAAAACCACACCTTGTTTAGTGATTATACCATCATTTTCTATATTGAATTGAATACAAATTATTGGATTAGTCTTTTTTTGTAATTCATTTGTGCTAACAAAATCGTTAATTATTGTTTCTATTATTTTTTTTCCAAAAGAAAACAAGCACACCAACGGAAAACCAGTAGGGGCTACTTTAGGATAATCAAAATAAGCATGATATACACCCTCACCTTTCCACTCATAAGCTGCGCCAACTATATTTGTTTTTTTATTTAAAAACTCCTGTAACTGTTCTTGGTACAAATAAATAAGCGGCTTCATAATTATACTCCTTGTTAGTCGATATATAGTTTTGCCAAAGTTCCGACCTTTGGAAACTGCTCTACCATCTGATCAGCTTGTGATTTTGACACTGTTTTCATTTCTCCAGTAACGAGATCTATCACAATTTCAAAATCTTTTTCGATTCTATCTTCTAGCATTTCACCATTTTTCCCCATAATTGGATGATAGCTACAGACTAAGAAATTCTCAGCAGAAAAATAATCATCGCCTGTTAGAGTTAAATTGTAAACTTTAGTCTTTCTTTCTTTTAATTCTAACTTTGTTATCCTTTCTAATTCTTTATCTTTATTAAAAACATAATCATCGACATGGAGACTTCCAACAGTGCAAGGTACAAAATCATGTGTGTATAAAACATGGGATGCTGTAGCTTCTAGAATTCCATTTATAATTATTACCTCATTCGCTTCTGCTTTTATAATATCAGATATTATTGATTCTTTTGGTTTTTTAGTGAGTTTATCTATTGCAAAAATTGACTCCCCAACAACACATTCTGCAATTTTCTTTTCTGTGCCGCCTAATAACAAAACCTTCATTTCACCACTGAAACAAAACATAGAGACTCCTTTTATATTCATATCACATGCAGATTACTATTTCATATTTTATGAAATGTCTGTTTTGCCATTGTTCCGACTTTTGGAACATCCATCTGATCAGCCTGTGATTTTGGCACTGCTTTCATTTCTCCAGTAACGGAATCCATCACTATTTCAATATCACCGCTACCTTCACGCATGTCTTTTACCGCCTCTGCTACATCTGTGTTACCCATAACTTTACATCTCCTTCTTGCAGATATTTGTACTACTACTACAATAATAATTGTAATAGATTATTGTCTATATGGTTATATAATTAACCCTGTAAATAGTGACTCAATAGTTCACCTGTTTCTAAGTGTTTTTCGTAGGTTTCCAACCAGACTCGAATCTTCATTACAACCTTATATAAACTAACATTTGCATCCCATTCATTTGGATGGTAGTGACAAACTCGTACACACCCATTTTCTCCTCCCAGTGTATGCATATCATGACTTGCTCCCAACATTGATCCTCCAGATCGTGTTAATAGTGGTTTTGGATCTGTAATAAATGCTGGGGGTACAGCGTGTGGAAAAGGTGTTAGATCTATTTTTATTGTATAAATCCTTCCGTATTTAGTAGTTTTTTGTGCAACCACTAAATATGGATTATTGGTATTAAATCCTAAAAATTTAAACCTATTTTCTTTGAGGTTTTTATTCAGTATTATAATTTCTCGCTTTAATCGTTCGTCCGTCATAGTATCGATCCTTTTATACAATATTTTAAAAACCTTGTTGATATTGGACTTTGTTTTCCCCAACCAAAATCTTTAAGAATTTTATTATTATGTTGAATCACTGGAGGAACATTTGGAAATTTTAATGGAAACGCAATGTCATATTTATCAGCATCTTTAATTGATATTCCAAGCGTTTTGTCTTCTTCCTGTATGTAAAAAGAAACATTGGAATATTTATTTTTTATAGTATCAACAATTACTTTTAGTTCAGCATTATTCGATTTATCGTTTAACCAATACCCTTCTGGGTAGGTTAAACTTTTTTGAGCTTCTCCATACAGGGGAACACTTTGGATTAACTCCATAATAGGTTCATTTGTTTTTGGTTCATGTATGACATTCTTATGCTTTTTATCAAATTGTAATCTTATTGGGCTTTCTCCATCAAGAACAACCCACTGGCAGTATTGGTAACTTTTATTCGGTAGGGAAAAATTATATGCCTTAGCGTTTGTTTTTTTTACAATATTTCCGATAATAAGTAAAAAATTATCCACCCTATCTGTTTTCATTCCATTAAACATCGAAGCAGCATCACCGCTACTCGGTTGGTCTATTCCTAATTTATGATGTGAATGCCATACCCCAATATGGTGTAAAGCATGTTCTTTTATCAACAAATCAGCATTTAGATTGAAAAAAGCATAGTCTTGTGTGAAACGAATATTATGGTGTTCAGAGTTCACTCCTGGACCTAATACATATTGAATAAATGGAATATGAGTAGCTGTATAGAAACCAAAAAGATTACCACCGGTTTCAATATTCGGATAATCCAAGATACATCGGGATATATATTCCAATTCCCCTTTATATATGATCACTTTATCTTGCGTGAAATCGGCAGTATTTCCAGATGGATAATTGTCTTTTTCTGTGCCAAAAAGCAAGTCTAAAATACCCATATCACCACTCTTTCTGGCAATCATAACAATACCAGATACCGTTTTGGCAATTGATATTTGAACTGCCACAATACTTGCACTTATCATAATGTGCCATTGATAAAATCCTGCTAAAAAGTCTAAATAACATAATTTTCTTCTCCTTAATGACTTGTTTATTTTTCTGCCCAACGGACAGTATTCACACCTAGAAACCTTAAAAATGCACAACCTTTAATTTGTTAGGGCTACACCGGAATAAACATTTTCCCTTATATTGTACTATAAAAATATGATATTGTCAAGACTACCCCGTTAATATCACATTAAAATTGTTCCTATGGGTTATTACCATATAGAACTATATAGTATGGAAGAAACAAAAGAATTACGGAGAATCCTTGCATTAAATATCAAAAGACACCGTGAAAATCTAGGTATTTCTCAAGAAAAACTGGCAGAACTAGCTGAAATTTCAGCCAATATGATGACAGATATAGAGTGTTGCCGTACATGGGTAAGTGATAAAACATTGATAAAACTGGCTAATGCCCTAGAAATTGATGTTTTTCGGCTATTACTCCCTGTTGGTTTATCCAAAGAGGAAATAATAAGCACTATATATGTCGATATTGCCCAAGACATACTCAAAGCAAAGAAAGATGTAAATGCCGATTTTGAAAAAATACTTAAAAAATGGGGTTTATGTTAAAAAAGCCTACCCATTGACAAATTCTCAGATTTTATATATGCTTAAATTCGATAATCGGCGCCGTACCCAAGTGGTAAGGGAGCGGTCTGCAAAACCGCGATGCAACGGTTCAAATCCGTTCGGCGCCTAAAATGGCTGATTTTATAGCGCAAAATATTGTTTTGCTTGTTTCTCTGGTTGTTCTTCTTTGTTTTTCCGCGTTTTTTTCGGCAAGTGAGACAGCTTTTACCTCTCTTAACAAGATTAAGCTTAAAAACCTTGCGGAAAAAAGCAAGGGGTGGAAGGTCGCAAGGGCTCGTCTTGCGCTAAAACTGCTAGATGCCTACGATAAAGTCCTTTCCACAGTTTTAATAGGCAACAATGCCGTAAACATTGCCGCATCTGCATTGGCAGCCGCTCTTTTTATTTCTATTTTTGGCAGTAAAGGGATAGGGCTTGCAACCCTTGTAATGACCGTGCTTTTGCTTATTTTTGGAGAAATATCCCCCAAAACTTTGGCAAAGGAATCCCCGGAGCTTACGGCATTAAGGTTTGCCCCCATTTTGCAGGTGCTAATGTATATTTTAATGCCTGTTGTTGCTTTAATGTCCGCATGGCAAAAATTGATAGTAAAAATTTCTCCCATAAAGCAGGATCGTTCTACAACAGATGATGAAATATTAACATACATGGAAGAAGTGCGGCAGGAAGGCGTTATAAGCAGCAATGAAGAAAAAATAATCCGTCAGGTTATTGAGTTGGATGACCAAAAAGTTTCCGGCATTCTTACCCCTCGGGTTGATGTAATAGCGGTACAAGACACAAGCACTACGGAAGAAATTGACAGCATTTTTAGAGAAACCGGCTTTTCCCGCCTGCCTGTTTTTCATGAAACTATGGACAATATAACAGGGATAGTGCTTTTAAAAGATTTTTATTTGGAAGTAATGAGCGGTAAAAAAACTTTTGAACAAATAATAAAACCTGTTCTTTGCGTTCCAAATTCCGTTAAGATTCAAAAACTTTTTAGAAAGTTGCTGGATAAAAAATCCCACATGGCTATTATTGTTGATGAATACGGCGGCACTATTGGAATTGTTACCATAGAAGATATTGTAGAAGAGCTTGTCGGAGAAATTTGGGATGAACATGATGAAGTTGTAGAGCCAATAAAAAAAATATCCGGCAGTAATTACAAAGTACTTGGCAGCGTTAATTTTCAGGATATGCTGGAAGCGGCAGGTGTTAAATTTGATGACGATGAAACTCCGGACACTACAATTGCAAACTGGTGCATGGAGACTCTAGGAAGATTGCCCCGTGTTGGAGAAAAACTTGAATGGAATAATTTATCAATAAGAGTATCAAGAGTTGTCAGACAAAGAATCTTAGAAGTTCTAATCAAAGTTACAGCTACAGCTTAGTCCTAAGAGTATCTTTATACAGCTCTACATATTTTTGAGCTGAAAGTTCCCATGTAAAATCCATTGCCATTCCGCGCTTTTGCATTTTCTTGATATGCTCTTTTTTGTTGTACCATGCCCATACTGCCCAGCCTACGGTATCGTAAATTGCGTTGGGGCTTAGGTAGTCAAATAAAAAGCCTGTTCCCTCTCCTGTTTCCTGATTGTACTGTTCTACGGTGTCAGCAAGCCCGCCTGTCCTGCGTACTATTGGAAGGGTTCCGTAAACAAGAGAGTACATTTGGTTAAGACCGCAAGGTTCGTATTTACTGGGCATTAGGAAAAAGTCAGAGCCTGCTTCTATTAAGTGGCTGATTTTTTCACTGTAGCCAATCTTTGCCTTAAAGTTAGGCAGGCGAGAGGCTAACCCCGCAATTTCATTTTCACACCATTTTTCCCCGGAGCCAAGAAGCACAAACTGAAGATCCATATCCTTGCAGAAAGACCATGCAGAACCGTAAGTTGGTCCAAAAAGATCGCCCACCCCTTTTTGATCCGTAAGACGGGTTACAATGCCAAATATCGGAACATCGGGATTAACGGGAAGGCCGAATTCTTTTTGCAAATCTTCTTTGGCTTTTGCCTTTCCTTCCATGCTGTTCATTGAATATGTTTTTGGAATATATGTATCTTTTTGCGGATTCCATACATCTGTGTCTATTCCGTTAAGGATGCCGCAATAATCACCTGAACGATAACGGAGAACGCCGTCAAGCCTAAAGCCGTGTTCCTGTGTTTTTGTTTCTTCCGCATAGTTAGGTGAAACCGTGTTAAGTTTGTCCGTGCTGTAAAGACCCGCTTTTAGCATGTTAATCATGCTCCAGTCTTCAAAGCCGCCATTGTAAAAAACATCCCAGCCAAGACCTGCATAATCGTAATTGTCTTTGTGATAAATACCCTGATACCCAAGATTGTGAATGGTTAAAATAGAAACTGTGTTTTTGAATTCTTTTGGGCCGCGCGGAACTCTTTCTGCAAATCTTAAATAAACAGGCGCAATTGCCGCAGGCCAGTCGTGAGCATGAAGCACATCGGGGAACCAAGAAAGTTTTCTGCAAAGCTGAAAACTTGCCTTGCAAAAAAAAGTAAAACGGCGGAAGTTGTCAATAAAATCGGTCTCTGTAGGGCTTCCGTAAATGCCGTCTCTTCCAAAAAATATTTCATGATCAATAAAATAAACTTTTACAGGATTGTCAGTTTTTTCCGTACCCGGCATATCTGTTGAATAAACCGCGCTCCATTCTTCTATACCTCCCCCCATTGGAGTTCCCATAGCTTCGGGGAGCAGCTCTAATTTATCTCGGTCTATATTGTAATAACGGGGAATTACGATTCTGACATCATGGCCAAGTTTTGCCAAACTTATTGAAAGAGCGGAAACCATATCCGCAAGCCCGCCCGTCTTTGCCCACGGAACAGCTTCACTGGAAACCATGAGGATTTTTAATTTGTCTTTTGGCGGCTTTGAGGGTTTCACCTCAGCCGAGGTGCTCGTTTCAAACAAATTCTGTTCTTTGGGTTTTTGTGTCTTTGGTTCTTTTTTTACGGCTTGTTTTTTTGCCATTAGAATTTCTCCGCTACTTTTTGGCCGTTATCATTAAGTATTTTTAGTCCTTTTGCATGATCTTCCAGTTTAAAAATAACAACCGCTTTTCCCGTCTGTCCTTCACAGCAAGACCCAAGCGAGGCATACAAGTATTCAATATTAACCTGAGACTTTTGATAAAGTTCCATCAATTTTGCAAGGCTTCCCGGCACATCCTCAATCTCTACGGCAACTACATCTGTCAGCTTTGTTGTAAAACCTGCCGCAGTTAAAACGGTTACCGCTTCATCAGTCTTGTCAACAATTAGGCGCAATATGCCGTAATCTTCTGTATCGGCAATGCTTACTGCCCTAAGATTGATATTGGTATTGGCAAGTGTTTTTGTTACCTCGCCAAGCCTGCCGGAAGTGTTTTCTAAAAAAACCGATATTTGTCTAATACTCATATAATCCTCCTCTTTATTATAACCTATATTTTACGGTTGTCGATAACTCTTTTTGCTTTTCCAATGGAGCGTTCAATGGTTTTTGGCTCGACAAGTTTTACTTTAAGGCTTACCTGCAGCTTGCTCTTCATTGTGTGCTCTATGCTTGCCCGCAGATTTTCAAGCCCTCGCCCTTCATCGCTGAATATTTCTTTCTTTACTTCCACCTGCAGTTCAACTTCATCCAAGTGGCTTTCCCCTCTGTTCACGATGATAAGGTACTGCGGCTCTGTTCCTTCAATCTCGATAAGCGCCTGCTCAATTTGGCTTGGGAAAACATTTACGCCGCGGATTATCAGCATGTCATCGGTGCGGCCAAAGAGGCGGTGCATTCGTATTGTTGTGCGTCCGCAAGTGCAGGGTTCTGTAATAAAAGAAGTTATATCCCTTGTTCTGTAGCGGAGAAGGGGAGTTCCCTCTCTTGTTATCGTTGTAAAAACAAGTTCCCCTTTTTCTCCGGGTTTTACAACTTTTCCGGTTTCAGGGTTTATTATTTCAGGATAAAAGAAATCTTCATTAATATGCAGGCCTTTTTGCGCCTCACATTCAAAGGCAACGCCCGGCCCTATAATTTCTGTTAAGCCGTAAATATCATAGGCTTTCATGTTGTATCGATCTTCAATTTCGCCGCGCATGTTTTCGCTCCACGGCTCTGCGCCAAAACACCCTTTGCTAAGAGGAAGCTTTTTAAGATCGATGCCTGCCTCCTGGGCTTCTTCCGCCATGAACAGGGCATAAGACGGAGTGCAGGTAAGCATGGTGGAACCAAAGTCGCGCATAACCATGAGCTGGCGCTCGGTAACGCCGCTGGACATTGGCAGAACTTCTGCGCCTACGGTCATAGCTCCGTAATGAACGCCCATACCGCCGGTGAAAAGCCCGTAGCCGTAACAGTTTTGAACAATGTCGTCTTTTGTACAGCCGGCTCCTGCAAGCGTTCTTGCCATTGACTGCTTCCAAATATCGACATCTTTATTGGTGTATTCATTTACTACAGGTTTGCCTGTTGTGCCGGAGCTCATGTGGACTTCCACTATTCTTTCCTGCGGACACGCTCGGAGCCCATGCGGATAATTGTCACGGAGATCGTCCTTTGTGGTAAAAGGAAGTTTTGCAATATCCTCAATACTGTGAATATCACGCGGCGTTACGCCCATTTCTTGCATTTTATTTCTGTAAAATGGGACTCTTGAATAAATAATTTCTACAAGGTTTTTTAAAGATGCCAGTTGAAGTTTTTTCCTGGCTTGAATATCCATACATTCGCTTTCAGGGCTGAAAATCATTTGTGTCTCCTTAGGTTATGTTACTCTAAAATAAAAATAATTTCAAGTTAAAACTACCTATTAAACTTAAAGAACATTATATCGCCGTCTTTGACAATGTATTCTCTGCCTTCTAGGCGGTATTTTCCCGCTTCACGGATTTTTGCTTCTGTGCCGTATTGGAAAATATCATCGCAGGTGTAAACTTCTGCTTTTATAAAGCCCTTTTCAAAATCTGTGTGAATAGTGCCGGCTGCTTTGGGTGCGGTGTCGCCCACGCGGATTGTCCATGCGCGGCATTCGTCTTCACCTGTGGTAAAAAAAGTGCGAAGCCCAAGCAGGTTGTAGGCTGAGTGAATGAGAGAGGAAAGCCCCGTTTCTTTTAAGCCAAGGTCTTCCAAAAAAGCCTGTTTTTCTTCCGGGTTTTCAAGCCCGGCAAGATCCGCCTCAAACTTGCCGCAGATAGTGATTGCCTCTGTGCCCTCGCTTGCCGCTCGTTTTTTGACAGCCTCGACAAAAGGATTGGCAGTATCTTTAATCGCTTTTTCATCGATATTACAAACATACAATTGCGGCTTGGCAGTAATAAAATGGCAGTCATAGATCGATGCCTTTTCTTCCGCAGTTAAATCCAAAGACCGCACTCCTTGCGCATTTTCCAAAGCAGGGCCAATTTTATCCAGCACGGAAATAACAAACTCCGCATTTTTCTTTTCCGCCTGATTCTTCAAAGATTTTTCCGCGCGCTCCCGCCGCTTTGCAAGGGTTTGCATATCCGAAAGGGCAAGTTCAATATCGATAGTTTCCATATCTGACGCAGGATCGATTTTCTCATTTACATGGAGTACCTCACTGTCTTCAAAACAGCGGACAACATGAATATACACCGCACTGTCACGGATATTGGACAGGAATTGGTTGCCAAGCCCGTCACCGCGAGACGCCCCCTTTGCAAGCCCCGCAATATCAACAAATTCCATAGTAGCGTAAACCGTCTTTTTTGGGACAAAGATGGCAGAAAGCCTGTCTAGCCGCAGGTCAGGGACATTAATCACCCCGATATTAGCCTTGACAGTGCTAGAGGGGTATTTTGTCGTCTCCACAGGGGTGGAGCAGAGCGCTGAAAAAATCGTAGACTTGCCAACATTAGGCAGCCCAACAATACCGCAATTAAGAGCCATAGGGAATTGTAGCATATTTCATTATAAAAATCGATACTTTTTTAGGGCTTTTTGGTACCAGAGAGTGTTGACACTTTTTTGAGTTTTTGGTAAGGTATAGATATAAGCGCGGGAATAGCTCAGTGGTAGAGCGCGACCTTGCCAAGGTCGATGTCGCGGGTCCGACTCCCGTTTCCCGCTAGTTGTGACCATACAGTGCAATAATGTTGCTGTATGGTTATTTTTTTCATAATGAGAACAATGTGGGAGTCGGGGTAGAATGAAAACAATAATAAAAAAACCAGCCAATGAACCTTACCAGAAACTCCTAAACAAAATATCTCAACGATACATCACAGGACAAGCACAGGCTATCCGTTCCGTTAATGAAAGCATAGTTAGTACTAATTGGGATATTGGTAAATTTATTGTAGAATTTGAACAACACGGAAATCCAAGGGCAAAGTACGGAACGAGTCTTTTAGAAAATTTATCCAAAGATTTAATTATACGCCATGGAAGAGGATTTAGTCGTTCAAATTTGAACTATATGCGTCTGTTTTATATATGTTTCCCAATTTGTGAGACACTTTCTCACAAATTGTCATGGTCTCATTATTGTGAATTAGTAAAAATTGACAACGAACTGGAAAGATCATTTTATTACCAACAGAATATTTTGGAAAATTGGAGTATAAGAGAGTTAAAACGACAAAAAAATACAGGTTTATTTCTTCGTCTTGCATCTTCCAAAGACAAGGATACAGTAT
>Ga0099364_10002514_pt1 | contig 29160 bp, 30 predicted proteins | sample TergutTh196P3_FD_73070 | JGI IMG/M metagenome (GOLD analysis project Ga0099364, IMG submission 73070) | Microcerotermes parvus P3 segment gut microbial communities from Pointe-Noire, Republic of the Congo - Th196 P3 | ecosystem: Host-associated > Arthropoda: Insects > Digestive system > Gut ...
GATGTTGGCTTGTACAGGCGGGGCGATTTACCATTATGCTCCGCTTTGTTTGTTATACCCTTTGCCTTTTCTCCGCTCGTACATGAATTATTTTTTTCGCCTATTGACAATTCTTAGCTGGACTTATTTAAGCGGCTCAATTTTGAAATACTGCTCACCGTCTGATAAGAGCTTCCAGTTCGCTTCCAAGTCATCGCGGTGAATTTCCATCCATGCATCAAGCAATTTCATTTTGTTTTTTGGTATCCCGCCCTCAAGGATATCCCCATCAAGGGACACAACAATTTCATCCCCACCGTATTCAGCATGAATATGCGGTTTGTTGTGCTTTGCGCCCATTTCTCTGTACATTCGGACAATGATTCCATAAAACATGGACAATACAGGCATATTCGTTTCCCCTATCACATTTTAGCTATTTTTATTATACCTGATAAACACAACAATTTCAAGTGCAAAGGAGGAAAAAAGTGCCCTACAAATACAAAAACGTGGTAAACCTGCAAGGTCCGGGCTTTGCGGTTCGGACGGTTCTGAATGGAATCCAGAACATCGAATACGGCCCCGGCAGCATCAACTTTAACGCGATTACCCCCATGCCGCCGTGGGTGGCGTTAGGCGGCGATGCGCTGCGCGAAAGCTGGAGCATGGAGCATTGGGGCGTTACCGAAAACGCAGACGGGCTTGCGGAAAGCGTCGCTACATACGACGGCACGGAAACCATCGAGTTTGACACGCAGGGAAGCGACGTCCGTGAGTTGATGCGGAAACTCTCCATGATGTATCCCGGCTCCGGGCTCGTGGTTGATTATCTGTGGGCCAGCGAGGATGTTGGCAAAGACAGCGGTATGGTGCAGTTTACGGACGGGGAGCAGACCTACGAGTACATCCCCGAACCGGGTATCGGGGCGGCGTATGAATCAGCCTTTGACGTCTTCGGTACTAAAGCCGCCGACCATGGCCTTGTTTTCGACGCCGGGCTCGGGACTTACCGCTACGACGGGAATCTGTTGGCGCAGGGGGAGGATGGCGATGAACAGGAAGAATAAACATCGGAAGCAGGTGATTTACAATAACGCAGAAAGAAAAATCAAACCGAGCCGGTCTGGCGGATGGCAAGGTCAGCATCGACGACAGGCAGCGAATCCTGCTGTTAGGCCGCCCAATCGGGTATATCCAAAAGGGAGCCGCCACGGTTGACGACGCCTGCCACCTGCTGGAGGTTAACAGGTTTCTATTGCCGCGGTGTAAAAGCATCCGCTTCGCGTCCGGCGTGGCAAAAGAGTTGGAACAGGATGAATTGTTGAGCAAAGCGCATCTCATCAAGTGTGCGCGGGTGTACCAACTGAAAGCCGGAATAAGCCCCGAGATGAAATTCATCGGGTATGAACAGCTTATTGCACAGCATGGCGGCGTTGATCCCGAAAACTACACGCCGGTATTCGACGGCGACGTCGGCAGCGCAGACCCCGAAACGGTTTACCGTATGCTGCGTGACAACCCGCCGTCCGGCTACACAGGACACGCCCTCACACGCTCGGATGTGCTGGAGCTGTACAACCCCAAGGAATCCCGCTTTTTTTACATTGACACATTCGCCCTCAAGCCGGTGGATTTTGACCAGCGTGTCGTTGGATTCACCCGCTCCGCGCACTCTCAATTAGATGGCGTCAGTTCGGGGATTCATTCACGGATTGAGCCGGAGAACAGCATGAATATGGGGTTTTGACGGAGGGAGGCGGGAGCGATAGAGTATCAGACGTCCCTGTTCCGCGGACAACCGGACGATGAAGCCATCAAACAAATCCAATACTTTGAAGCCCTCGCGCTGGAGCATGACCCCCGCGGGTATTGCGTCTGTACAAGTGAGGGGAAAGACTCCCGGGTGCTGGGACATCTGTTCCGGCGCGCGGGAGTCAAACATTTTTACATCCATAACATCACCGGCATCGACCCGCCCGAACTGATATATTTCCAGCGCAGAAACTTCCAGCACTACCGCAACCTCGGGTATATTACCCATGACATCATGTATACAAAAAGCATGTGGGCGCTCATGGAGCATAAAAAATTCCCGCCGCTTCGTCAAATCCGTTATTGCTGCACGCACCTGAAAGAGGTTCGTAAGCAAGAGCAGGCAGACAGCCTTATGTCCCTCGGCGTCCGCAAGAACGAGAGCAGGAGCCGCGCCCGAAACCGTGACGAGCTGGAAGTTTCACAAGGCAAGCGGAAAAGTATCCTGTTGTCCTTTGACGACGATGACAACCGCCGCGATTTTGAAGTCTGCTACCGCGACCATGAAAAACGGCTGAACCCAATCGTGAACTGGACGTCAGAGGATATCTGGAATTATTCCATCGACGCGAAGCTGGAACAATGCCGTTTGTATCAGGAGGGCTTCCACCGGCTTGGTTGCATCGGATGCCCCATGGCGCGCGAAGCAGGCCGGAGGCAGGAACTGGAACGCTGGCCGGGATTCAAAAAGCTGTACCTGCGGACATTTCAGAAGATGCTGGATATCCGCACGCAGCTTGGAATGACTGTGCTGAATCTAGGGGAAACCGCCGAAGAATGGTTTGAATGGTGGCTCTCGGATAAGGCACAGGAGCAAGTTGACGAAAACCAAATTGATTTATGGTCTTAATTTTAAAGGAGGAATTATCATGGCAAAAAGGAACCCCGCACCCGAAAACAAGCAGCAGGAACAGGAAAATACACAGGTACAGGAGCAGGCAACTCAGCAGGAGCAGGCAGCTCCCGCACAGGAACTGCCGCCCATCCATCTCGACGTTAACGTGCGGCCCATCAAACCGAAAGGCAATCTGCTTGGCTTTGCCGATGTCGTTATCAACGGCCAGTTTGCCGTCCGCGGCATTAAAGTGGTGACCGGCGAAAACGGCTTATTCATGTCCATGCCGAGTACGCTGGACGGGAATGGCCAATATCGTGATGTTTGCCACCCGATTACATCCGATTTCCACAAACAACTCAATCAGGCTGTGGTAGCCGGATACAACCAGACCATCGAGCAGATTCATGAAGCCGCCTTGCAAGCGCAGCAGCAGGCACAGGCACCGCAGGAAGCCCCGGTAATGGCCCCTGCCATGGCGCAATAGAAGGTGCAGAAAGAAAAATATGGCGCGGGAATTTCCCGCGCCTATATTCTTAGGAGGAAAACATTGATGAAAAAAATGATTGCCGCAGTTGTGGCCGCAGTGCTTATAGCCGCCGTATTGACTGTTCCCGCGTTTGCAAACGCAGGCAATGTCAGCGGCGTGATTGAGCAGACATGGACCAGCGCCAACACGCAAATTAAGGATGTGGTGAACAAAGTCGTGTTCCCCGCATTGAGCCTTGTACTGGTGGTTGCGTTTTTCGTGAAAGTCGCCACGGCATATTTCGATTACCGGAAACACGGGCAGTTTGAGTGGGCGCCGCCCGCTATCCTCTTTGTCTGTCTTGTATTTTCGCTGTTGGCGCCGCAGTTTATCTGGCAGGTAATCGGGATTTAAGATTCCGCTTACCGCTATCTTTACCAAAATGGTGGTGATTATATATTTATTTGGGATTTTGTCATTGACCTTGTCCTCGGACAAATCCTCGACTGGCTGCATGGGCAGATTGTCGGATTTCTCGGCACATTCTTTGAGATGATGGGCAACATGGGCGCCGAGCTGTTCACCATGGATTGGGTACAGGCGATTGTGTTGTTCTTTTCGTATTTCGGGTGGAGCCTGTACGGGATTGGGCTGGTAGTGTCGATATGCGAGTTCGGTATCGAATACCAGACCGGCCGCGCAAGCCTCAAGGACTTGGCGCTCAACGCAGTGAAAGGATTTATGGCGGTCAGCCTGTTTTCAATCTTGCCGGTGGAGGTATACAAAATGTCGGTGTCCTTGCAAGGCGACTTGGCAAGGGCAATCTCCGGCATATCCGGCGCTCCCCAGCAATGGAGCGTCGGGAGTGTCGCGCAAGGGATAATCAACAGCATAAGTACGCCGAGTGGCAGTCACATGCTGTTTGCGTTATTCACTTTGATAATGATGGGATACTGCGTAATCAAAATATTTTTTGCAAACCTCAAGCGCGGCGGCATCCTGCTCATTCAAATCGCGGTGGGAAGTATGTATATGTTTTCAGTCCCCCGCGGCTACATCGACGGGTTCATCGGCTGGTGCAAACAGGTAATCGGCGTATGCCTGACGGCATTTTTGCAGACAACCATCCTTGTGGCAGGGCTTATGGTGTTTAGAACCAGCGCCTTGCTCGGGATTGGGCTAATGCTCTCAGCTAGTGAAATCCCCCGGATTACCGGTCAATTCGGCCTTGATACCAGCACGCGCGCCAATTTCATGAGCGCGATGTACGCCACCCAGCAGGCAGTAAACATCACAAAAACCGTTGTGGCGTCGGTTTGTAAGTAGAATCGGAGTGATAGAGACGATATGAAAACAGTTTACATCGCCAGCCCCTATGCCGGCGACATAGAGCATAATACTGATATGGCGCGGAAATATTGCCGCCACGCTGCCGGACAAGGTGTGATACCGCTTGCGCCACATCTGTTGTTCACACAATTTCTTAATGACAATATACCGGAGGAACGGGAACAAGGGTGTCGCATGGGGATGGAGCTTCTGTCAACATGCGATGAGCTGTGGGTATGCGGCCCGAGAATCTCCAACGGTATGATGGCGGAACTCGCGGAGGCTAGGCGATTGGGTATCCAGATACAGTTTATTCCTGCAATCGAAATGCAGGAAACGCCCATCCATGCACAGTCACCGGAACAGGGGATGAATATGGGATGCCCATGAAGCTGACCCTCGGCTCGTTGTTTGATGGGATTGGCGGTTTCCTGCTGGCGGCGTCCCGCCACGGCATCACGCCGGTATGGGCCAGCGAAATCGAATCATTTCCCATCAAAGTCACGAAAACCCACTTCCCCGACTTGCTCCATGTCGGGGACATAACAAAACTGGACGGGGCGAAGCTGCCGCCTGTGGATATCATCACAGGCGGTTCGCCTTGTCAGGATTTAAGCGTAGCCGGAAAACGCGCCGGCCTTGCCGGTGAGCGAAGTGGTTTGTTTATGGAGCAAATACGGATTATTAAGGAGATGAGGAATGAAGAAAAAAGAAACGGCAGGCCAGCTCAGTCTGTTCGGCCAAGATGGATGGTGTGGGAAAACGTCCCCGGAGCATTCAGCTCCGCAGGCGGCGAGGATTTCCGCGCCGTCCTCGAAGAAACTGTCCGAATTTTGGATGGCGCCCTTTCTGTTCCTCGACCTCCGGCCGGGGTATGGGAGTCTGCTGGGTGCATTATGGGAGCCGGGTTTTCCCTCGCATACAGGATTCTCGACGCCCGCTACTGGAGTCTCGCCCAAAGACGCCGCCGAATCTTCCTTGTCTGCGATTTTGGAGGGTTCACCGCTCCCCAAATACTATTTAACCCCGACCGCGTGCCGTGGGATACTGCGCCGCGCGAAGAAACGGGAGAAGGAGCTGCCTGCAGTCCTGAAAACGGCATTGGAAATTCAAGCGGCAATCCCGCCAGAGGTCTTAGCATTATGGCGGAACGTGACGGGTAACAACATGCATCAACCCGTCGCATTCGCCTGTAACCAGCGTGACGAAGTTCGGGAACTGCACAATGTCGCCGGGGCGGTACAGGCGCAACCGGGGATGAAGCAGCAAACCTTCATTGCCGCAGGCGTGGTATCAAAGGGAAACGGCGAATGCTTTCTGACGCCGGAGTCCCATACATCAATCACAAGCGGCGGCGGTCAGGCGGGGCAGGGGTATCCTTGCGTATATACTGCAGCAATCCCCATCAACACACAAATCGCAACGCGGCATGAACAGCTCGGTGAAGGCACAGGATTCGGCGTCGGCAACGACGGCGACCCTGCTTTCACATTGCAGGCGGCTCATTCCCATGCGGTATGTACAGAAGAAGAAAGTGAATGCCTGACCCCATGGGATGTGCAAAGCCGCCGAATCCACTGCGATGACGGCGTGTGGCCCTCGCTGTACGGCGGCGATGGCGGCGGTCATGGTTATTGTCTCAACGCATGGGATACACAGCAATCCAGAGTCACACCAGAGGACGGCGTGTCCCCAACTTTGGCAGGCGCAGATGGCGGCGGAGGGAGAAACCCCGGTGGATTGGTTTTCGCCGCATTCTGCACCAGAGCGGGTGCAAAGGCCAAAGGCATCGGATATGAGCTGGACTGCTCCCCCGCCCTCACGAGCTCAGAATGTGGCAACACGACGCCCTCTGTCATATGTCTCAATGACCAAGGCGGTCAGCGTATGGATGTTTACGATAATATGGTCGGTACGCTCCGCTCACAGATGGACGGGCACCCTCCGCTTGTGCTTGGCAGCCAGCAGGGTGGCGCGGAAATCTGTGAGAATTTATGCCCCGCTATCACAGCCGCCGCAGGGACAAGCGGAAATAACCAACCTGTAGTCATGGCAAGCGCGCAAAGCAACGCCGAAATATATCGTAATTTATGTCCCGCGCTTTCGTCGGGATTGGGTACACAACCCGTATTATACAATCCTGCTCACGAAGAAGCGGTAAACAGGCAATCGCTGGAACTTTCCCGTGTTTTTAGTTTCAAGAACATTCACGAGTATGCAGAGTACGGCTTTGCATCAACACAAACGGCACGACAGCATAAAGCCGCAACAGACCTCGTTTGTGAGCCGATGGTGTTTGAGAATCACGGAATCGACAGCCGCTACACCGGGCCGCACGATGTTGCGCCGACTGTGACCTCAAGATACGGAACAGGCGGCAATAATGTCCCGCTGACAATTGATAGCCCCGCCCAAGAAACATACGCAATCGCCGGAAACATCATTGACCGCCAGCCGCAGAACGGTGGGAACGGATTCGGGTACCAGCGCGACATATCTTACACAATTACCGCGACAGACCGGCATTGTGTCTATACTCAGCAGCGCAGCGACGCATACGCCGAGAACGACATTGCCTCCACTCAGACGGCGCGCCAGCATAAGGATGCGACCGACCTTGTGTGTGAAGTTGCAGGGTTGGATTGCTTTAGTGCAACCGAAAATGGCGATTTGTGCAGCACTTTGCAGGTTGGCACATCCCTCAACAAAGTGCATCCTGTACGAATCGGAAGTCTCGTGCGCCGCCTGACTCCGCTGGAATGCGAGCGCCTCATGGGTTTCCCCGATAACTGGACAAGTATCTCCGGCGCGTCGGACAGCAAGCAGTACCAAGCCTGCGGCAACAGCGTGGCGATTCCATGCGTGGAATATATCATGATGGGAATTGCCGCGGTATTTGCAGAGGAAAGGGCGTGAAATCCATATACATCTACCCTGATAACTTAAAACAAAAAGCTACCATGTGGCTTTGGAAACTCAGCGATTTGAGCGCAATCGGCATCGGCGGGATTATTTCAATCCTGCTTGTGACGCAGCTCCGTTTTTACCCGCCCCTCGTAGCGACAGCAGTTTACGCATTCCTGACAATCCAATTTGAGGGCGCCAGCGTTAAAGATTTTCTGCGTTACGCCATCAATTACTTTATAGCAAAACAGCAATTTTACATATGGGAGGTTGAACATGATACCGAAGCAGGCAAAGCAGAAAAGAAAAAAGCTGTCCCGCGCCCAGCGTGGAATCAGAAAACTGGTTGACATTAAAGCGCTCACCGGGTACGGCGTCACAACATACGGCAACGGCGCAATCGCATTTTTTTCCATCAAACCGAGCAACCTGTCGGTGCTGACGCCCGAAAGCCTGACCGCCAGAGTAAACGCGCTTATGAACGTACTGAAAGGCGTGGCTGAAATCACGATGCTGTGTCTGAGCAGCCGTGAAAACTACGCGGAAAACAAACAATACCTGCGGAAACGGCTGAACGATGAAGAAAGCGAAGCAATCCGCGCACAACTTGAACAGGATATCATACTCCTTGATATGGAACAGACCAGCATGGCGACGGCGCGTGAATTTTTCCTTGTCCTGCATTTACGGAATTATAATCCCTTGGAGATACCGCCATACCTCTCCCATGTAGAGCAGATTGTGCGGGAACAGGGATTCTCCGTCCGGCGCGCAGGGCAGGAGGACGTCATGCGGATTATGGCGATGTACTTCGAGCAAAATGTCACTTCCGATAAGCTGGAACCCTTTGACGGGGAGCGGTTTGTAACAGTTTGATGTATTAAAATCAGGCAGATTTTTCATGTGATTTGTGGTATACTGTTGTCTACAAAGATTTGGAGGACTGACACATGTGGGGAAAAACCGGGCTGGACAGCCTGTACGATGCGATTTATCGCCGGAAATCCGTGCGCAAATATGAGCCGACGCCCCTGCGGCAGGAGGTGCTGGACGACATCTTGCAAAAGACAAGTGAGCTGACGTCGCCAGCGCCGGAGTCTTCTGCCGTGTTCCGCATCCTGTCCGCAAAACAAGTCAAAGGGATGGTCCCCGCAAAAGCCCCTCACTATCTCGCGGTTTATGCAAAGGTTGGACTGGAGGCGCGGGTCAATGCCGGCTTTCAATTGCAACAGATGGACTTGTGGTTGTCCGCGCAGGGGATTGGAACCTGTTGGCTCGGTATGCCGAATCCGTCGACGGAAGTTAAAGAAGCAGACGGCTTGCCATTTGTCATCATGCTTGCTTTCGGCACTCCTGCCGAGGCAGTGTACCGGAAAAGCATCACGGAATTCAAACGCAAATCCCTGCTGGAAATCACCAACCTGTCCGGGATGGACCGGCTGCTCGAACCTGTACGCCTTGCACCGTCCGCGATGAACCGCCAGCCGTGGTATTTGACGGGCAGTGTGCGTGCCCTGCGGCTGAGTGGCAAAAACAACAATATCATTTCAAAGGCAATGCTGGGCGATATGCCGCAAATGGATATGGGCATCGCGCTATGCCATTTATGGCTTGCGGTGGAAAAGGAAAGCAAGTTCCTGTCGTTTGAACGGGAGGTAAGCCCCAAGAGCGTCCCCGGCGGGTATTCCTACGTTTGGACGGTTAATCTGAAACAATAAAGATTCTATTTCAGCGGCGGTATTGTTACGATACCGTCGCTTTCTCATGCCATTATCAAGGACATGATAAATGTTTGCCATATTGTTTGGTAATGTCTTTGATTACATATAAATACACAGAAAAGCGGTGAATTAATGAATAGACTGAAAGACCTGCTTCAAAAGCCTTTGGACAATAATACATACCTCGTAAACGCAGAGTCACAGAGCGGATGGATGCCGGTGGGCGGTCTAGCCCTTTCTATGATGCCGGACGAGTTTCAGAAGCAGTGGTCAGACATTCTCGAAAGTTCTGTTGAAAAAATCACCAATGATGGCGCCTACGGCAAGGAAATCTATCTGATAGTAGCCGATGATAAGCGGCTGCAGGGTTTCCCATTTGCAATCCTGCAATTTTATGGGCAGGAACAAAAAAATGACGCAATCTCGGACAGCCGCAAAGCGAATTTGTTCGACAGCTTAATAGAAAGTATCAGCGAACCCACGCCCAGCGATAACTGGTATGACATCTTTCGTGAAATCGGCATGAGCAATGAGGAAATGCTGTCAATGGGCTTGGATTTGCCGGAACTCAAAGTGACTCAGAAAGCCGTGGAGGATATGGCTGAATATGTTGTCCGGCAAATCATGAACAAGGAAATGGGTGAAACACAAACCCATATCACCATTTCGTTAGACGAACTGGCCTCCCGCTTTGGCGTAGATTTGGAAAGCTGTGAGCTTGCCGAGGAAATGTTCATACAGGAATTGTATAACCGCGAAGAAATAGCTGACGCGGAGTGTACTCGCGGCGATTTGTGGATTAAGCCGGATGAGAGCATCTTGGCACAGCTTCGGGCGACGCCGCAGCCGACAATGGGAATGTGAATGGAGGGATACCATGACCCGCGATGAATTTACCCGCAAGATACCGCCGCCTTTTCATGCCATTATTAAAAACAGATAGATAATTATCAAGTTTTGTGGTAATGTCTGTGTTTACCACAATTTATACAAAAAGGGGGAAGGGATGACCTGTGAAACACGATGAGTCAGTGATTCGAAAAACAACACAGTATATTTCAGATTTTATGCGGGATGGGCTTGAACATAGTAAAGGCGAGGCCATTACCTATGTCACGGACAGATTTGTAAAAGAAGGCAAAAATGTTGCAACAACCACAATAAAACGCTCTGTGGATAAAGCCTTGGATGATAAAAGGAAATATGTTTGGCTCGGATATGGGGCCTATCACTCCAGACCGGACTATTTTCGCACTCACAATTATACAAGTTATGCATGTAAACGGATTTGCGATACACTTAACAACGCTATTCGTGAAATAAAGGATTGTTTGGAGCTTGATATATTGGCGGTTAATAAAAATAGCAAAGATACCTGCAAATACCGTGATGTAATAGAGAGCATCCTTGGTTCATTAGCGGAACATGAAAAAACGACCCGTATGGTGATAGGTGGAATGACCTTGAATCAAAATGATTTGCTCACAAGTAGTAGAAAAGCAAACTTATTCGACAGTCTGATAGAAGTCATCAGCGAACCCACGCCCGACAATAACTGGTATAACATCTTTCGTGAAATCGGCATGAGCAACGAGGAAATGCAGTCAATGAGCTTGGATTTGCCGGAACTCAAAGTGACTCAGAAAGCCGTGGAGGATTTGGCTGAATATGAGGAAATGGGTGATATCCCCGACGATTTTTCCCTGCTTACCCCGGCCAATGAAGCGCCGGCTCCGGTTTTTGACGAGGTGCAGTTCTAGTGCAAACAGCTTTTATAGATTTTTTAAAAAGGTTGTGATATACTGGTTGCACATAACAAGCGAAATGGAGGCAGTAAAATGGAATATGCCATCCTGAAAGAAAAAATGGAATTCCTCCGGCAGCATATCGGTAAGCTTACCGCGGCTGAATTGGATAACTACGAATCGGCGTTCTCCATTGAATTCGCCCATCACTCCACGGCTATCGAGGGGAATACGCTGTCTTTGGTTGAAACCAAGCTGCTGTTGGAGGACAAGGTATCAATCGGTGGAAAGCGGCTTCGGGAGATTTATGAGGTTGTAAATCACGATAAAGCATTCCAATATTGCCGGCAGTGCATTGACGAAGGAAAGCCGCTTGATGAGGGAATTATTAAGGATATCCACGAAATGCTCATGGAAAATATACTTCCGGGCGGGATATACCGAAATGTAGATGTGCGGATATCAGGCGCCAGCCATCAGCCGCCCACACCTAACCAAATGTATGGGCAAATCAAGAGTTTTTATATGGATTTACCCTCGCCAACTGACCGCAATCCCATCGAACAGGCAGCATGGACGCACGCCGAGTTTGTTCGCATCCATCCATTTGTTGACGGCAACGGCAGGACGAGCCGGTTAATTATGAATTATCAACTCATGGCAAACGGGTTTTTACCGGTCAACATCCGGCATGAAAACCGCCTCGCCTACTATGAAGCATTGGATGCATATGCTTCAAACGGCGTATTAGCCCCGTTCATGGAAATCCTCATGCCGCTGGAACTGGAGCGGCTTGATTGGTATAATAACGCAATCAACATGATTTTGGAAAGTGAACAGAAGCAAGGGGAATTGCCTGAACCTACAATTCAATAGCAACCATATAACGAGGCCAGAAACGGTCTCTTTTTTTTGTGATAGCGGCGGTATTGTTATGATGCCGCCGCTTTTTTATGCAACAATACAGAAGGAGAAGCAGATGAAACGAATTGAAACGGATATTTGGGAGCCGTCCCCCGACAACCCGCAGAAGCTCAAGTATGCAGGCCAGCGCACCGCGCAGGAGGTGTTCGCCGAACTCCAGCACCGGCTTGAAAGCACGGGGTACCTGCCTGACGAATACTTCCTTATGGAAGACCATTGGCGGAATGGACGGGAAATCCCAAAAGGCGCTGATATATTCTGCACCACAGACTTCGGCGCCAGTGAAGGCATATACCTTAACATAAACTTGCGCTGGTATGATGATGAGCAGAAAGAACCGATTATAAAAGGCTTTATCACAGGCAAAACCCTTGGCGAAAGCGGCGCAGACCTCGACCGGATGTACTTGACAGCTTCCGCTGTCACCAAGGCGTTCCACTCTGACGGTGAGCACGCCCGATATTTGCGGCTCGGTGAACAGCAGGACACTGGCGGCGCCATCATGCACCTGAACGCGGCGGAACAGCGTGTACTGGTTGACAGCCTCGTGGAAAAACGGCTCTGGCTGACGCGCGATACCGATAACGTAGAGCAGCTCCTGCGCCGCGTGACGGGCAGCGTTATCGAGTTTGTGAACGAAGTCGGGGAACGGCCCATGAGAATCAGCGATTACGATAAATCGGTGTTGGCAATACAGGACGGCAGCCCATCCGTTTTATTTGAAACACACCGGAATGTGCCGGATAAAATCGGTGAATTACTAGTACAGGCGGCAGGCCGGCCGGGGACTGTGGGTCGGGAAATGACGTCAATGCTGCTCATAAGCGCAAAAGATATTCCAAACGACATATATTTGTCTGCATGTAAATGCGCCGTCGCAACCGGGGACAAAGAAAGGGCGCTCATGCTTGTGAATGACGCGGAAAGATGTGTCAACGGTTTGGATATAAAGTTGTATGGCGAGGTTATCGCGCAATCCCTGCACGATAACAAAAAGCATATCGCGGAAGCCTTGATAGAGCAGTGCTCACTAGAACAACTAAAAGCTGCCGACCCCAAATTAATGGTGCAGGTTTTGCAGAAACATGATTTACCGATGGCGTTAAAGCTTGCGGACAGCAAGATTGATGTAGGCGAATGTGCATCCGAAGTAATCCGGTCACTCACATGGAATGGGAATAATCGTTGGTATTTCAAGTTTTTATTAGAACGCGGCATGGTTATTGACAGCGATAACTATTCCGCAATGCACACCTGCCTAAAGACCGATAACCCGGAGGCTGCAAAACTCCTGATTGACCGTGGTATGGATTTTGACGCCTATTCGGCATGGGCAGAAGGGCAGTTAGACGATGTAAGTGATGAAACTTTTGAAACCGTGCAGGAGCATTGGGAAACCGAGATGAAGCAGCAGCATGAGCCGTCGATGGGTGGCATGTGAACGGCATCATCCGGGTATTTCCGCGGCGCACCAGTTATACTCCCGATGACGGGTATGCACTTATCGGTATGCCGCCCATGGTTCTGCCCGAACACCGGGAGGTGCATGTATCCTGTGTTTTTTCATGGGATAAGGCATATGCCGAAGATTTAGCTTACCAATGGGAAGGCAGAACAAATAAACCGGTAAAACTCGGCGGCCCCGCGTTCGGAAGCCTCGTGGATGAGTTTGAGCAAGGCATGTACCTCAAACCCAACATCGTGTTCACCACCCGCGGCTGTAATAATAACTGCCCATGGTGCGCCGTCCCAAAGACGGAGGGGAGGCTTCGGGAGCTTCCCCTCACGCTAGGCAATGTCATTCAAGACAATAACTTCCTGCAAGCCGGCCGGATACACAAAGATAAGGTTTTCAATATGCTCAGAACACAGCGGCAAATCTGTTTTAAAGGAGGTCTGGAATCAAACCTCATTAATGACCACTTTGTTGCCGCGGTCACAAGCTTGAAGATAGCCGAACTCTGGCTTGCCTGTGATACCGACGCCGCGATTCCTGCATTCAAACGCGCCTGCGCTATGTTGGTAAAAGCAGGATTTAGCAGGAATAAAATACGGTGCTATGTTCTGATTGGCGATGACATGGATAAAAACGAAGCCCGGTTGCGGGAGGTGTATCATGCCGGAGCCATGCCGTTCGCACAGCTATATCAGCCTTTTTCGGATGAAAAACTGGCATACAGCGATGAATGGCGAAAATTCCACCGGATGTGGTCACGGCCTGCCGCAATAAGGGCGCATGTCGAAAAAGGTACCCACTTCCAAGATTTTAATACATAAAAATACCCTCTGCCGCACCGGAAGCGCGTAACAGAGAGTATTTAGACACCCGCTGGGGGAGTGTAATTAGCTTACCAGTTCCCGCGAGAAATGTCAAGAAAGGCGATGGTTATTATACCTAAAAAGAAATCAGCTCAAAACCGGACAGCGCCAATTCAAAAAGAGCAGAGCATAAATCATATCCACGACTTCATTTATATGATCCTGCCCGGTGTGATTAAATTCATGACCGACCATTATATCTGCGGCAACACTTACCGTTCGTGCTGGGCAATCCGCGAGTATCCTACCAGCACCACACAGCAAGCCCTGCTCCAGCACCTCGGACAGAAAGACGGCGTGACGCTCAAGATATACACCCGCACCGTCACCGCGGGGGAAGAACGCAGGCTATACAGCCAAGCGGAGAAATCCAATAAACTCAAGCGGAATAGCAGTAACGATATCCGGCAGAATGTAATCGCCGAGCAGAACCTCCAAGACGTCACTGCGGTCATCGCCACCCAACTCAAGAACCGCGAGCCCCTCGTCCACTGCGCCGTATTCATTGAGTTAATGGCGTTCTCCAAGGAAAAACTGGACGATTTACAGGGTGTGGTGATGGCGGAACTCAGCCGCGCCAAGATTAATGTCGACCGCCTGCTCCTGCGCCAGCAAGAGGGATTCATATCGGTGCAGCCTTGCGGACGCAATGTCCTCGGAACGCAGTACGAGCGAGTCCTCCCCGCAAGCTCGGTTGCCAATCTCTATCCCTTTTGCTACAGCGGCAAAACCGACCCGCATGGGTTTTATCTCGGGCGGGACAAGTTCGGCTCAAACATCATCGTGGATTTTGACAAGAGGGCAGAGGATAAAACCAACGGTAATATCCTCATTCTCGGCAACTCAGGGCAGGGGAAAAGCTATCTGCTCAAAGACATCCTGTACATATTCAGGGCGTCGGGCAAACAGGTGCTTGCCCTTGACGCCGAACATGAATACGAGGATTTGACCCGAAACCTCGGCGGCACCTACATCGACATGATGTCCGGCGAGTGCAAAATCAACGTCATGGAGCCGAAGGTATGGCAAGAAAACCAAAGCCCAGCCGCCGTACTCGGCGGCCATATTTCTTTCATGCTGGATTTCTTCCGCAGTTACAAGAATTTTAATGACCAGCAGACCGACGCCATCAGCATCATGCTCCAGAAAACCTTTGAGAAAGCTGGTATGGCATCCGGTTCCGGGTTGAAACGCGCGCCCAAGGATTATCCTATCCTCTCAGACCTTTATGAACTCATGGAGAAAGAATACCGGAATTATGACAGCAAAAACAAAGAATTGTACACCGGCGGAACCTTGCAGGATACCTTGCTGGGGCTGCACTCCATCTGTGTCGGGCCGGACAGTATCTTCTTCAATGGCCACACATCCATAGAGAATTCCGGCAACATCACGTTCGGGCTCAAAGACCTGCTGGAATCCGGCGAACAGATTAAGAACCCGACGATGTTTAATCTCCTGTCATTCATGTCCAACACCTTGCTCACGCGCGGTAAGGCGGTAGCGGCAATCGATGAGTTTTACCTCTACCTTTCCAACCTGCGCGCGGTGGAATATATCCGCAATTTCATGAAGCGTGTGCGGAAATTCGACTCCAACGTTATCCTCGCCAGCCAGAATATTGAGGATTATTTCATTGAGGGCATCAGGGAATACACGAAGCCGCTGTTCGCTATCCCGGCGCATAAATTCTACTTTAACATGGGCGACGTCCGCAAGGACGAGATTATCGAAAACCTTGCGCTGACCGAAAGCGAATACGCCCTTATTGCCATGCCGGAGCGCGGCTCCTGCCTGTACCGCTGCGGTAATGAGCGGTATAACCTAAAGGTGATTGCGCCGCCGCACCGCGAGAAGCTGTTCGGTAAGGCTGGCGGAAATTAATGCAGGGAGGAAAATATGAACACGAAAGCCGTATATACAGTTCACGAAAACAACCAAGACCATCATTTTTTTACTTATTACGCCGGAGGGTACAGTTCACCCTTTGTTGCTGCACGTATCCTTATTAACATTCGAAATGAACTGCAAAATAAGCCATATATCCCCGAAAATATTTGTGTTGCTGGCATGCTCACGCAATTGACCGGCGATACAAATTACCGCGAGGAAGCCTGCGGGAATCCCCTGTTTCAACAGATTCGGGATTCCGAAGCGGCAAATTATCTCGACCGGAACATACACGGCGACGAGATACCGTTTCATATCACCATCGACATGGACAGAGAAAAGATTTTCTTTGCGTTCAACCCGCTATGCAAGGATATAGGGCTGCCTGATATGGTATACCTAATCAGCGGCGAATCAATGGGTGTATACTTCGCAAAGAAAGCTGTGGGGCATGACAACCCAAATTGGCAGGAAAAAGAGTCGGCGTCTAAAGCAATGTTCAAGCGGCACGCTCAATACTTGGGGCAAAAAGATGCTCCGGCGCATGAGGAAAAGATTGAACGCTTCGATGATTTGATAAAAGCCTGCGAGGGGCGTGTCTATCTTGGCCCCGGCGAATACCCTGCCAGCGATTATGAGTGGGGGATTAAAGAAGTCGGCAGTATTGATGAGCTGATTGAGAAATTCAAGCATGGTAACTGGAGCGCCCGCACCGGTTTCGTTCTTGACAATCTGGCTTTTATCGAACAATTAAGCGGCGGTAACGAGTGGCTGGCGCTCAAAAAAGACGCCGGGGAGTGGAAAACATTTGATTCTTTTTCCTTTTACAACATGCTGGAGCGGAAAGGGGATAACTATTGCCGCAATTTCATTAACAGCCTGCAAAAAACACCTTGGTGGAACCTGAAACATCCGGCAGAGACGATAAATGGCTCGGAAAGGCTCCGCGAGGTTGTCCAAATGGTTGAGGAACGCACAGGCGGCAAGCAGCAGTTTGCCGTCGATTTTACCGGCAGCGTATATATCAGACAGGATGACAGCGCGAATACCGGCTTACATATGCGGAAAAACCTTGACTATGAAACCGACCTTTGCCGCTTGGAGTTCCAAGGGTACATCCGCAGGATGGGAATACATATGTCATCGCTGGGGATGCAGACGGTAGCAGATGAAGTAAAACATCTTACAGGCGTCCTTGCCGAGTTGGAGCAGAATCCCGTTGTGGTAACGGAAGAAGAAATGTCACAATGGGCAAGCGAAGTCACCGCTATGCAGGTGGACAGGGCTATCGCAGAATCGAAGCACGAGTTGGAAGCTGCTACACAGCAGGAACCGGAAATAATTATGTAATTTATGCTAGGAGGATAATATGGTTATGGCTGAACTCAACAAAATCCCCGCGATTATGAAGCAAATCAAAGATGAATCAAGCCGGATGATTCTGCATGACGGGTACATCGGCGACAACAATTTGATTTACCTGACAGATAAACAGGCTGAGATTGCACTTTATCTTGACGTCCCCATGGGCGTCCGTGACAAATATGAAGAAGCCGGCGGAAATCACATGGGCGATTACTGTTACCACATGCCGCAAACAATGGAAAGCCTCCGTGACCGTTTACAATATCAACACAGTGAAGGCAAAGCGTCTATCTATCCTTATCTCCCTGATCCTATGAAGATGTTTGAATACATTAAGGATATTGAGGACATGGATATATCCATGGATGCGCTGAAGGCCGTGGGCGGTTACGGGCGGGAACAATTGATGCGGCTTACAAACACCATTGGGCCAAAGACAGGAGGCAAACAGGAACTCGCCATAGATTTTACCGGTGGTGTGTATATCAAGCAGGATGAAAGCGCAAATACCGGCTTAGATATGCGGAAAAAAATCGACTTCGAAACCGGGGTTTGCCGATTGGAGTTCCAAGGATACCTACGAAGAATGGGAGTAAATATGCCCGCGGCGGGTATGAGGGCGATTGCGGATGAGGCTTCGCAACTGGCGGATTTCATCGAGGAATTAGAGAGTAATCCGATTGCTGTAACAGAAGAAAACATACAACAATGGGCAAAGGAAATCGCCGCTATGCAGGTGGACAGGGCTATCGCAGAATCGAAGCACGAGTTGGAAGCTGCTACACAGCAGGAACCGGAAATAATCATGTGATTTATGCTAGGAGGAAAAAATGGCAGAAAACAAAAAAATCTCAGAAATCATGAAGATAATCAGTGATGAGGAACGTGAGGTTAGTGTATATGAAAGACATCTTGGTAACACAAGTCTGATTAACCTGACTGAAAAGCAGGCGAGAATCGCTGTATATCTTGATGCCCCAATCGGCATACTCGGCAAAGAACTTGATTATCGTGACTTAAAAAATGGCGATTATGTTTTTTACCGTGTAGACAGTATTGAGTGCCTAAATGATTATTTAAAGGATAACCGTTTAGAAAACCGCGCAACTATTTACCCATATGTTCCAGATCATAAAAAGATACTCGGATATATTGAGCAGGTTGAAGAAATGAACCTTTCCGAGCATGAGTTGAAAGCTGCCAGTGGATATGGATTAAAACAATTACGGCAACTTGCGGAACGCATTGAGAATGCAACTGACGGAAAACAGCAAGTTTCTGAGAGTTGCTTGGGTGGCGTTTATATTAAACAGGACGAAAGTGTGACCATTGGTTTGCATATGCGCGAAAATGTTGACTTTACAACCAGTTTATTGCATTTGGAATTTCAGGGATATGTCCGCAGGATGGGGGTACATATGTCGGTTGACGGGATAAAAGAAATCGCAATGGAAGCCGAACAGATTGTAAAACTAATCACCGAATTGGAGCAAGAGCCGATTATTGTGTCGGAGGAAGAAATGACGCAATGGACAAAAGAAATCGCCGCCGCGCAGTTTGAACAGGCAATCACAGACGCCGCCGAGCAAGACCCGCAGCTCGAACCTAGGATGGGGATGATGTAAAATGGCGCTCCCGTTGAAAGTTATCGTAGCGAAAGCCGCCCTCGCCCTCGTCACCGACAAAAGGTCTTGGAGAGCGGTTGGCGTAATCATCGCGGCGATAGCAACACCGATTATAGTCATTGTCGTCAGCGTATTAGGAATGGGCTCCGCTACAGCGCACCATAACAATGCCGCATTAAACCTCGCATTCAACAGCGGTACAATCCCCGCGTCCATGCCTGCAGAGTACCATATCTACATAACCGAGATGCGGGATTGCTTCCGGGCGCTGGACAACGCGGTCGCCGCAATCAGCAGGGAATGCGAATGGGAGGACGGCGAACTGGATATGATTCGCGTCAAATCCGTTTTTTATGCCCTGTACTTCGGTGACGATAACCTGCGGCTCCGGGCATCCCAGGCCCGCGCATTTGTGGACTGCTTTGTGCGATACGAAACCCGGACCCGTCCATGTACCAAATCCAACTGCCACGACGAGGATGAGAATTGCATCGAAACATACAAAGTGGCTATCCCCATCGACGACCTGCCAACCGTATACGCAAATGTCAGCGCATACATAGGCAGGGCGCTCACGCCCGAGGATATGGCGAACATTTCTGAAATCTATCTCCGCGTGTCACGCGGAGATTTTTCTGTGGGTTTCGGCTCGGTCTCCCTCTCGGGCGGCGAGAACGGTACCCATGACCTTATTGCTGACTTGATTGCCGGCGATGAGAACGCGGCGCCGGCCGGAGGGTACGGAAGCCCTGTTCCCGGCAACTGGCGGGATATTGTGAGCTGCGAGTTCGCGGGTTATGTCGGGCATACCGGTATAGATTTTAAGGTTCCGGTAGGAACCGAAATCCGCGCGATAGCCGATGGTACGGTATTATTCACCCGCGCCAGCACCACAGGGTACGGGCTCCATGTGGTAATCAACCACGGCGGCGGGATTGTAACTTTATACGCCCACTGCTCCAGAATCCTCGTGGGTGAAGGGCAAAGGGTGTCAAAGGGGCAAGTGATTGCGCTGTCCGGCAATACCGGAAACTCGACCGGACCGCACCTGCATTTCGAGTATATAATAAGCGGAAAACCTGTTAATCCGCGCCCGTATCTGCCGTAATGCAGAGAGAAAAGGAGAAAAACATGCTGAAACTAATAGCTGACCTTCATTTTAAGAACAAATATATCATCTCAAGCAACTGCGTCGTAGAAAAAACAATCCGTCTATCGGGCGAACAGTTTGACCAATTTTCAGTTAACTTGCTGAAAGACTGGGATTTTATAAAAGAGAACAATGATGCAATGCACATTGACAAAAACGGCGCATATCATTGTCTCCTCGTCATCGGGGAAAGGCGTGAGAATGGTATCCTTGTACAGTCCGAGGGACATGATTACGCTCGATATGCTGCATATGTCCCCCATGTTCACTCAATAGTTGCGCTGAACCGCTATCCGGCTTTTTCCCGGTTGTGCCAAAGGCTGGAAGCCATGGCAGATTATCTTGTTACCGAGGCAATGCAATCCAGCGAAAACCCTGTTGTTGTGAACATGGATGAGCTGGACGAAAAATTTGGTCTTGATGTTGCGCGCAACAGGGCAATCGTTTCTACCCTCACCGATATGCTCAATGACCATCCTAACATATCGGATTGGGAGCTTAATGGAAAAGAATTCGTTATTACGCCAGCTCCCGAAATGGCTGAAACGGTGCAGGCACCCGAGCAGGATGCAGCGCAAACAATGAGCATGTGACGTAACGGAGGACACAGAAAATGGGATATATTAACGCATATAAAGAAGATTATCAACCGGTAACCCTGTTCGATAAACCCGCCTTATTCTCAAACTCACGCATTGAACGGGCCAGTATTCCTGCCGGATTGTTTGCCTATGACATTCGGCATAGCGATAATGATGACAGGGTAGCTGCAACGGTTGAAAGGTTCGTTTTTGCAAACCACATGGGTACGGTTATCACCTCGGAAGGACTGGAACTCGGTGGCAAAGGGCATGTTTCACTTAACGATGAACGTGGCGATTTGAACTTCTACAGCGATTATGAACACACCAACATTGATGAATACATAGAATTTCTGTCGAAGCCACAGCAAACTCAGGCGGTAGAACCGGAGCAGGAACTAGAGCCCGAACCGGAGATGGCCATGAGCATGTAGCGCGGCTTTTTTCTCTCTGCATTGCGCTCAAAATGCTCAAAAAAACGAGCAGGAGATACGCTCCATCGGGTAATATCCGGCACAATAAAAATTAAGTCAGGAGGAACCGCACATGAAAAATACCACCGTTCAAATCGCGTATCCAACAGAAAAACTGGACGCCATCCGGCAGTACACGGACAAAAAGAAAGTCGACATGGCGGTCGAGCTTCAAGATGCGCTCACAAAGCTGTACGAAAAGCATGTTCCCCGCGAAGTCCGCGAGTTTTTGGAAGCAAGGGAATCGGCCCGGACGGAGAACCCCCGACGTCCGGCGCAGCAGGCCCCGGCGCGCACATCTGGCAACAAAAGCGGCGGCGAATAGCAAACCCTCGTCCCGTCACGGCGTGTCACCCACCCTGCCGCCCCTGTGTGGGCTTTTTTAGGGTGAGTTGGCGTCCGTGTGCCTGTCCCCCCGCTAAACAGCGATTCGGGGCATTTGTGACGAGATGTGGAAAAGGCGCTCACAATGCCCATCGCGTGGTTTTACCGGGTAGATTGTGATGCAGGATAAAGGAGCGGGGTCGCCACGGCGACTCCGCTCCGGTTCACACCGCACCGCAAAGCGGAGCGGGGAACGTAAGGCATAGGGGTCGGTTTTAGGGGGTTGATGCTATCGGCGGGGTCGGGTTTCGGCATATTCCCATATTAACAGGCAATTATCAGGGGTCATAGCTACAGAGGCAACCCCTCTTTTATAATTTCGTTTGTTAATGCCGGTATCACCTTTGCTGCATCGTCATCTTTGTCGTTAGAATAAAAGCTATAGATGTTTTCAACAAGCATCGCACAGTTAGGAGGTAAATATCTTAATACTACTGAGTGAGCGGCATTGTAGTTTTTTTCTGTTTCTAAATCTGCACATCCAGTAAAATATGCGCCGGCGCAAGAAAGGTAAGTGTTTATCGCTTCTGCAATTCGCTGGTCCTGACCGTATTTGTTTTTTAACGCCTCAAAGTCTTTTTTAAATTTCTCATCTTTTTCTTGGCGATCCTTTTTATGTAACAATTCAAGGGATTTAATTTTTTCGTTATACTCAGCTTCACGCTTTTGCATTTCCGTTTCATGTTCAGCATTTTTCTTTCTCAGGCTAGAATTGCTGAAATGGTTTATTAGTCCACTAACTACTGCACCAGAAGAACCACCTGCTACAAATGAAGCTATAATAGTTTGCCAACCAATAATTGCAGATGGTTCGACTGTATCTACTGAAAGCAGTAATACCATGTTGAGTAAGCTGTTAAACATACCGATTCCTCACTTTTGTCACATTTTCTAATATTATACATTATTTTTTATTACATGCAAAGGAGTTGATATCATTAACAACGAAAACAAACGCAAATACGCACACTGGCTTCGGCCCGAGACGATTAAACTGGCGGAGGAAATGCACCGCCGCGATAATTGCTCCAGTCGCAGTGAATACGTTGAAAAAGCCATCCAATTCTATACTGGTTACATTTCAGAAAAAGACAGCTCACAATTTTTATCAAGAACGCTAACCTCGACAATGCGCGGAATGCTGGACGACACCGAAAACCGGATGGCTACGCTGCTCTTCAAATTGACGGTGGAACTGTCAATCCTCATGAATGTGTTGGCGGCTATGACCGACATCGATGAAGAAACCCTCCGCCAACTGCGGAGTAAGTGTGTCGAGGACGCGAAACGCACTAACGGCTCAATCTCATTTGCAGGGATTGTCAAAGCACAGCGCGGGAATTACTAAACATGCCCCGCGTTATTTTTAAATGCCCGTATCTGAAAGCCGGGACATCGGCGTCTCACGCGGCGAACCTTGTGGAATACATAGCCACGCGCGACGGTGTGGATTTCGTTACCGAAGCGAACCGAACCCTGCCCGCTACGAAAGAACAGAAAGAGCTCATCGGGAAAATACTGAAAGACATTCCTGACGCAAAACACCTCTTTGAGTTTGAGGATTACGAGCGGCGCCCAACAATCGAAAATGCTTCGGAATTCATTACTCAGGCGTTGGAGCAGCACCTGCATGAGGCCGGCGACAGGGATTACTATGTCAAGTATATTGCCGAGCGTCCGCGCGTGGAAAAACAGGGAACGCACGGCCTGTTTACTTATGCCGGCGAACCTGTTGTGGTTTCGCGGGTACAGCGGGAAATATCGGAGCATGCCGGAAATATCTGGACGCCGATTATATCCCTGCGGCGGGAAGATGCAGAGCGCCTCTCATATGACAGCGGCAGGCATTGGCAGGCGCTCCTGCGCTCACATGCGACGGAGATTGCCGCGCATATGAAAATACTTCCCCAAAACTTCCGGTGGTACGCTGCGTTCCATAACGAAGCCCACCACCCGCATGTGCATATGGTCTGTTGGTCAACCAACCCGAAAGAGGGGTATCTGACGGAGAAAGGCATCGGCAACATCAAATCCATCCTTGCACGGCAAATTTTCCGGCATGAGCTTAATCATATCTATGAGCTGCAGACCGACCGGCGCGGAAAGCTGAATGCGGAAAGTCTTGAAACCATGCGAAATATGTGTGAGCAGATAAAAACCGGAATCTGTCAGAGCGAGAGGTTGAATGGACTCATCCAGCAGTTATCCGGGCGGCTCTCCAATACAGGCGGCAAAAAGGTATACGGGTTTCTCAAGCCTGACGTCAAAGCCATCGTCGACCAAATTGTTGATGAACTCGCAAATGATGAGCGAGTGGCGGCATGCTACGACGCATGGTACGAAATGCGGGAAGAAGTTTTGCGTACATACCGCGACGAACTCCCGCCCCGCGTCCCGCTGTCAGCGCAAAAGGAATTCAAGCAGATTAAAAACATGGTCATCGCAGAGGCTATGCAGGTGCGTATAATTTCTGCGGAAATTGCAGGCGACTCCACTTCGTTTTATAGCGGCGTACCTTATGGGCAGGACTCGATCATCCCGGATGCCCTCATGCTCTCCGAGGGGGATGGTGCTACGGAGATTGTGGTGGAGCCGGATATGCTCATTGAACCGGAAGATATATCGCAACCTGATTTTGAGCTGGAAGAAGCCACTGATGCGAAACTGCACGCCATGTGGACACAAGGGTACAAGCGGGCCCGCGGGTACCTTTTCGGTTCGGAAAGTATACAGCTTGATTTTGAAATGGCGTTTGATTTATTCATGACAGAAACACAGACCGGCAATGTCCTTGCCATGCACGACCTCGGCAGGATGCACGCCGATGGACTTGGCAGGGATATTGACACGGATACCGCCTACGAATGGTACGCAAAGGCCCTCGCCGGATTCCTCCAAATCGAACCTGCTCTGAAACCGGATGACCGCAAGGCAACGTACCTGCGATACCGCATCGGGAAGATGTATATGTCAGGGCTTGGCACAGAGCAGGATTATACCGAAGCCGCCTCATGGCTGCGGATGGCGGCAGACGAGGGGCACAAGTACGCCCAATACTCCCTCGGCTCCCTTTATTACCGTGGATTGGGTGTTGAGCAGAACTTTGATACCGCGTTTGACTTGTATAGCGCATCTGCGGCACAAAGCAATGCCTACGCCTCCTATGAGCTTGCGAAAATGTACCGTGACGGTGTTGGCACACAAGCCGACGCCGTCAAATCAAATCATCACTTTGAAATCGCTTATAGAGGATTTGTGGCAATGGATGTGCAGGGTGCCGACGATAAGCTCCAACACCGTATCGGGCAGATGCTCCGGGACGGCGTTGGAACTGAAACTAACATTGATGAAGCGGAGTATTACTTTGAGCGGGCGGCACAGCTTGGGAATCCATTCGCGCAGTATGCGCTGGCGAAGATTTATCTGTCAGGCGGGGAGCCAGAAAAAATTGCCGCGGCGGTGGAATTAATGCAAAAGTCTGCTGACAGCGGCAATCCCACGGCGCAATATGCCCTTGGCAAGCTGTTCCGAGACGGAAACCATGTGGAAAAAGATATCGTTCGTGCGGTAGAGCTGTTTACGAAAGCCGCGGAGCAGGAGAACGACTATGCGGCTTATGCTCTCGGCAAGATATATCTTGCCGGAGAGGATATACAGAAAGATGTTCCGGCTGCAATCCGCTGGTTTACAGAATCAGCAGAGCAGGGAAACCAGTTCGCGCAATATCAACTCGGCAAGTTGTATATTGCCGGGGAGGATTTGCAGAAAGATGTATCGGCAGCAGTCCGCTGGTTTATAAAATCAGCAGAGCAGGGAAACCAGTTCGCACAATACCAACTCGGAAAAATGTACATTGCCGGGGAGGATATACAGAAAGACGTGTCGGCAGCAATCAACTGGTTTACGAAATCAGCCGGCCAAGGCAGTCAGTTCGCACAATACCAACTCGGAAAATTGTATGTCGCCGGGGAGAATTTGCAAAAGGATGTGCAAACGGCAATCCATTGGCTGACTGAATCAGCCAATCAGGGTAACCAATTCGCGCAGTATCAACATGGCAAGTTATATATCATGGGTAGAGACGTGCCGCGCGACAGGGATGAAGCCCTCCGTTGGTTTGCAATGGCGGCCGGACAGGGGAATGAATACGCTCAGTTTTTCATCGACCACATCGATGAAATCGGCGTCCACAATCCCGATATGTTTTTAGCGACCACCCGTCTGCTCCGGCAGCTCGGGAAAATCTTCGAACAGCAGAGCCATCAGCTTGATGGGCAGGCTACGCACATCGACCGCAAACGGATGCAGAAGCTCAGAGAAAAGAAAATGGCACAGGGTTATGCATACAACGATCATGAATCGAAACAGACTGGAGGTGTATAAATGGAACGTGTTATTACATACAAAAGAAAACAAAGCGAATACATACATTTTTCAGAAGAACAAAAAATACGCGCCAACAATGTCGACATTGCAGACTTCCTCCGCTCCCAAGGCGAGGAATTGACTCGCTCCGGTCACGAATGGCGGTGGAAGCGGCATGACAGCGTAACCGTCAATGGTAGCCGCTGGTATCAGCACAGCGCAGAGCAAGGCGGGAATGCGGTTAGTTTTGTTCGGAGGTTTTATAACCTTTCATACCCCGAAGCGGTGACGATGCTGCTGAATGGTGAACGTGGCGCGGATTTCGCACAGGCTGATTCTAAGCCGGAGCGCCCAAAGGTTCCATTTGCTTTGCCGGAAGCGAACGGGAACATGCGGCGGGTTTTTGCGTACCTTATGAAACAGCGGTACATTGACGCGGACACCATAACCCATTTCGCAAAAGCAAAAACGCTCTACGAGGACGCAACGCATCACAATGCGGTATTTGTGGGGACAGATGAAAACGGAGTCCCCCTCCATGCCCACAAACGTAGTACGCTGACCATGGGGAAGCCATACCGCGGCAACGTGGAAAGCAGCGAACCCAAACACAGCTTCCGGCACATTGGGACCAGCGACAGACTGTATGTATTTGAAGCCCCTATCGACATGCTGTCGTTCATTTCGCTTTACCAACAGAACTGGCAGGCCCACAGCTACCTCGCGTTATGTGGCGTCGCTGAACACGCCTTGACGCACACGCTGGAATCAAATCCGCATATAAAGCGTGTTGGGCTGTGCCTTGACAATGACGAACCGGGGCTGGTGGCAATGAACCGGATAGCTGGAAAACTAAAGCAGTTAGGATACGATGAAGTATTCCAACTGCTTTCTCAATTTAAGGATTGGAATGCGGATTTACAGGCACAGCACGGTATGCCGGAGCAGGCGCAGGAACCGGACATGGCAATAGCGCTTACCCCTTGATATCCTCACAACGAATCCATCAAAACAGGAGGCGATTCATATCGCAGGAATTTACACTCTCATCCTTATCTGCGGCGGCATGCTGCTCGTACTGGCGCTGGTGTCTTTTGCTTCCGGCCAGTCGTCGCTGAACATAAAGAGCAAGACAGTCGGCGACGGCCAGCACGGAACCGCGCGATGGGCAACGCAAAAGGAAATCCGAAGTACATACCGCCATATCGCCTACACACCGGAAATGTGGCGCCGGGGTGAGCATCTGCCGCAAACCGAAGCGCAGGGGCTCGTGGTCGGATGCGTCACAGCCGGTAAAAAAACGACCGCACTGGTGGACTCCGGCGACGTCCACTGCCTCATGATAGGCGCGGCAGGCGTCGGAAAGACCGCCAACTTCCTATACCCCAACCTTGAATATGCTTGCGCATCGGGGATGTCATTTATAACGACGGACACCAAGGGCGACCTCTATCGCAATTATGCAGGCGTCGCAAAGAAGCACTATGGCTACAACATATCCGTCATTGACCTGCGCAACCCGACAAAGTCAGACGGTGCAAACATGATTGCACTCGTAAATCGTTACATGGATTTGTATGCCCAGGACCCCGGCGACCTTACGCTCAAATCTAAAGCTGAGAAATATGCTAAAATTATATCCAAAACCATCATCGAATCAGGCAGCGGCGGTGGAGATAAAGGGCAAAACGCATACTTCTATGACAGCGCCGAGGGAATCCTGACATCCACAATCCTGCTCATCGCGGAGTATTGCCCCCCGGAGAAACGGCATATCGTCAGCGTGTTCAAAATCATTCAGGATTTGATGGAGCCGTCGAATGTAAAAGGTAAAAACCAGTTCCAGCTTCTGCTGGAGATGCTCCCCGACACCCACAAGGCAAAGTGGTTCGCAGGCGCCGCCATTAATACCAGCGAAGCCGGGATGATGAACATCCTGTCAACCGCTATGTCACGGCTCAATGCGTTTCTTGATTCAGAAATGGAACAGATTCTGTGTTTTGATAGCGCGCTGGATACCGAGAAATTCTGCCGGGAGAAATCTGCCATATTCCTTGTCATGCCGGAGGAAGATAACACCCGTCACTTCCTTATCAGTTTATTGGTACAGCAGATATACCGTGAGATGCTTGCCGTGGCCGATGAGCAAGGTGGGAAGCTGGAAAACCGCGTGGTCATGTTCCTTGACGAATACGGAACGCTGCCGAAAATCGAATCTGCCGAGATGATGTTCTCGGCCGGCCGCTCGAGGCGCGTCAGCATGGTGCCGATAATCCAATCCTTTGCACAGCTTGATAAAAACTATGGCAAGGAAGGTTCGGAAATCATAACCGACAATTGTCAACTTTTTTTGTTCGGTGGTTTTGCACCCAATAGCCAAAGTGCGGAAACGCTTTCAAAGAACCTCGGTTCACGCACGGTATCATCTGGCTACGTCAGCAAAGGGAAAAATGACCCCAGCCGCACGTTGCAGATGATGGAACGCCCGCTCATGACCGCAGACGAAATGAAGGCTTTGCCATTCGGGCATTTTATTGTTAGTAAGACCGGCAAACGCCCCATGCAGACACGGCTGAACCTTTACTTTAAGTGGGGCATTGCGCTCGACACGCCGTATGAGGTAGAGAATAAATCTGTGCGGGAAGTTAAATATGCCAACCGTGTCGAACTCGTAAATGCGATTATAAACAGAATGCAGGAGAGCGTTTGCGAGCCGTATGTGCCGGAGGGCATAAACGCAAGGCTCCAGAAACACATGGGGGGAGGGAATGTGGTATAGGATATTTTGATTCTATATATGCCGCCGACGTCCCGAGTCGCGCTGTTGCGGTCTATATGTATCTGAAAAACCGGGCAAACAAGAACAAAAGCTGCTTCCCTGCCATCGGAACCATTGCTGCTGACCTTAGTCTTTCACGCAGCACAGTGTGCCGCGCGCTGACTGATTTGGAAAAGGCAGGCTTCATTAAACGGGAATCGCGGTGGCGTAAGAAAGGTGGGCGTTCGTCAAATCTATTTGTCCTCATAGACAAATAGCATAAAAAAAACAAGCCAGACTTCCTCACAAGGGGGAGGTCTGGCTTGTTTTTGACGTGGGGAATGTGTCATGGTGACACAGGTAGCTAAGTATCCCCGACGATTACGAGATAATACAGAAAAGAAAATAACATGTGTAAGCGACAAACAGAATGGACATTGACCGATTAATTTTTAGCCGGCATCCGGCAGGTTTCTGAAATCGCATCACCCCAAGGCAAAATCGCGTCTAGATTACCGGTCGTAGTATT
>Ga0099364_10002515_pt1 | contig 29152 bp, 24 predicted proteins | sample TergutTh196P3_FD_73070 | JGI IMG/M metagenome (GOLD analysis project Ga0099364, IMG submission 73070) | Microcerotermes parvus P3 segment gut microbial communities from Pointe-Noire, Republic of the Congo - Th196 P3 | ecosystem: Host-associated > Arthropoda: Insects > Digestive system > Gut ...
TCCGAAGTGCGATCCGGCGGGCATGGTCTACATCGGCGGCGGCGTATGGGCGGACATTTATATCGCCAGCGATGATGGTGCGGGAGGTCTGCTCACACGTCACAACGCCCTGCCGGTCACGAGCGTCAACTGGTACGATTTTACCGAAAGGCTGATGCTGTCCGGCAAGCGGCTGCTCACTTACAACGAGTGGGTTCAAGCCGCACTCGGCAGTCCGCAGGGGCTTGCCGGAAGTGCCGTCAATGCGTGGACGACGGGTTCAGACAAGCAAGTCACCGGGTTTGTCGAACGGGCGGTTTCGTCTGTGGGATGTCGAGACACGGTTGGCGATGTATGGGAGTGGCTCGGAGACGTGATCGCCACCGGCTCCGGCACCGATGTGTGGCAAAATCCAATGCCGGGTTACGGCCAAACATGGACGTTCGGCGACTTCCGCGCACTCATCGCCGGGGGCAGCTATTTCAACGGCGCATTGGCCGGAGCGCGGACGGTCTGCACGACAAATTCGCCGTGGGCTTCCCACGCCAGCTTCGGCGCGAGGGGAGCTTGCGGGAGTAAATAAAATTTTTGGGAGGTGAGTGCAACATGGATTTCGGCCTCAAAATCGGTCTGGAAGGCGAAGTTGAATTCAAAAAAAGTTTACGAGAAATCAATCAAGCGTTCAAAGTTTTAAGCAGCGAGATGAACCTCGTCACGTCACAATTTGCCAAAAACGACAAATCCGTCCAAGCCCTCACCTCCCGCAAGAGCGTCCTCACAAAGGAAATCGACGCGCAAAAGGACAAAATTTCCACTCTCGAATCCGCACTCAAAAACGCAGAAGAATCCTTCGGCGCAAACGACAAACGCACCCAAGCGTGGGCGATTCAGCTCAACAACGCAAAGGCTGAACTCAACGGCATGGAGCGGGAATTGGACGAAAATAACAAGGCTCTGGGGCAGGCCGAGAAGGGTCTCGACGCCGCCGGGAAAGAGACGGACGAGTTTGGAAAAGCCGTCGATAACGCCGGGGACGAGCTGGATGACACGGGCAAGGACACCAAAGAATTCGGCAAAGAGGTGGACTCGGCGAAGGAAAAAACGTCCGTATTTGGGGATGTGTTGAAAGCCACACTCGCCGCCGAAGCCATCAAAGCCGGACTCAAGGCGATGATTGACGGCATCAAGGCTGTCGGCTCGGCGGTCAAAGAATATGTCGCTGATAGCATGAACATGGCAACCGAAGCCTCCATGAGCCAAACGCTCCTCACTCAAGTGATGCGGAATATGATGGATGCCACGGATGATCAGGTTGACAGTCTGATGGATTTGGTCTCAGCGCAGGAAAAAGTCGGCGTAGTCTCCAAAACCGCGCAGACTACGGCACTTGCGGAGCTGGCAAGTTTTGTCGGGCGCAAAGAATCGCTGGAAGATATGCTCCCTGTGATGAACGATTACATCGCTTACCAGTACGGCGCGAATGCCTCCAGCGAACAGGCTCGGAACGTGGCTACAAGCCTCGGAAAAGCCATTGACGGCAATATTGACGGGCTATCGAAGCAGGGTTTTAAGCTCACGCAAGCCGAAAAAGAATGGTTCAAAACCGCCTCCGAAATGGAGCGTGTCGAGTTCGTCACCAACATGGTATCCGAGTCGATGGCAGGGGTCAACGAGGCTCTCGCGCAGACCGATGCCGGCAAAATGGAACGGCTCAAAACCGTCATGGACAACACGAAAATCTCAGTCGGCACAATGGCTAACGAGTTCAAGGCGCAGATTTTGGGGCAGATGCTGCCGTCCATTTCCAGCCTGTCCGAGGCGTTTCTTGGGGTCATTCGCGGCGAGGGTTCTGTGGAGGAAATGGCAGGGGTGTTCGATGATGTTTTCAAGCAAATTGTGGTCATCATCGAGGAGTTTTTACCCAAACTCGTCACCATCGGCGGCAACCTCATCGAGGCGCTGGCGAAGGGGCTGTCGAACAACATGGGAACGATTGTCAGCGGCGCACTCACGCTTATGAACCAGCTTGTCAAGGCGATTTTGGAGTTATTACCAATCGTTTTGGAAGCCGGGACAAAGCTGTTATTCGGCTTAATCGACGGCATCATCCGCGCGCTCCCGGCATTGGTTCAAGCCGCCATGCAGATGATTTCCGCGCTGGTGACCGGGTTGGGCGAGGCGTTGCCAAATCTCATCCCGGCAGTAGTCGAAGCGATCATCCTCATCTGCCAAGTCGTGACGGAAAATCTACCCATGATACTGGACGCCGCGCTCGAAATCATCCTCGGCTTGGTGGACGGACTTCTCGCGGCGTTGCCCGTTCTGATCGCCGCGTTGCCGACAATTATCAGCGCGATTATCGACTTCATCATTGGCTCGATCCCGAAAATCATCGACGCGGGAATCAAGCTGCTGACATCGCTGATTATCGCTTTGCCAAAGATAATCGAGACCATCGTGGAGGCGATTCCCAAAATTATCGACAACGTAATCTCGGCGGTGATTGGAAGCATACCGCTCATCATTGAGGCGGGAATCAAGCTCTTAGTGTCGCTGATTCAAGCCTTGCCGCAGATTATAACCACCATTGTGGCGGCGATTCCGAAGATTGTCATGGGCCTGGTGGATGCCATAATCGGCAACATCGACAAAATCATCATGGCGGGAGTTCAGCTGCTCGTGGCATTGATTGCCAACCTTCCCACGATCATCGTCGAGGTTATCAAAGCCGTACCTCAAATAGTCACGGGCATCGTGCAAGCAATCATCAGCTTCGTCCCAAAATTGGCAGAAGCCGGACTCAATCTCATCAAAGGTTTGTGGCAAGGCATCTCCGACGCAGGGGCGTGGCTGTGGAGTAAAATCTCCGGCTTCTTCAGCGGAATCGTGGACGGCATCAAGGGTTTCTTCGGAATCCGTTCACCCTCCGCACTCTTCGCCGGACTTGGTGAAAACATGGCGCAGGGGCTGGGCATCGGCTTCGAGGAGCAGATGAATCAAGTGGCGAAAGATATGCAAAACGCCATCCCGACACGCTTTGAAGCGGACGGCGACGTGAACTTATTCGCCAATGGCGAATCTTCCGGCAGGGGGCGCGGACGTGGCGGCACAGTTGTGCATCAAACGGTGTCGATTACCTCTCCGAAGGCTCTGAGCGAAAAGGAAGCGGCGCGGGAGTTTTATAAGCTGAGTCGGAAATTGGCACTGTCAACATAGCGGTTGGCAGTGCCGGGATTTATATGGTGGTGGATAATGCTTATTTGTGGAGCAAGCTGCGAATATTTTTATCTAAATTCTTTTCCTTTAGATTTATTACTAATTCCTCTATTGCTGACAAACTCGCAATACTGCATAAAGCTACTGCAACAATCGTTATATCCGCTGCATGATAGAATAGTGGAAACAAAAATAATGCTAACCCCGTGGCTTTATTTGCGTAAGTATGCAAAAAAGCTAATGCGTGATATTTTGCAAATCCTATCATTAACGATGCAAGCCTTATTATCGCTATTGCTACAATCCAAAAAAGCAGCCATAATTCCCACGATATTAAAGGAATAAAAATAACGACCATAACGGTAACAAAAATAAAATCGGCAATACTGTCCAAAGTTGCCCCTGCTTTGCTGACGGTGTTTGTTTTTCTCGCAATATATCCGTCCAATACATCGCTTATGCCACACATGAAATATATGGCATAAAAAATGACTGACAGAGGCTCTGTGGTTAACAGGGCAACAGCCCCTATTATTCTTATTGTTGTTATTGACATTGCGGCATATTTAATTATTTTCACCTTGCCTATTATAAATTTTTTACACAACTAATCATACCATATTTTTTGCAAAAACTCAACCCCCAGAAGGAGGATGATCCGCCATGCAACTCACATACACCAACCAATCCGGCGCAAGCCTAACCCTGCGTCCATCAAAACCTTACTTCCTCCAACGCTTGGATGGCACGGGCGGCGTTCGGCAGAGCATTAACACATTCCGCGCGCCGGAGCAGGACGGCGCGTTTTACATTTCCTCCGCACTCGAAATGCGCAACATCACGCTCGAAGGCACAGTCGTGGCGACCACGCCCGCCGAAGCTCACGAGCGGCAACGCCAGTTTCTGCAAGTGTTTTCGCCCAAGCAAAAAGGGACGCTGGTTTATCGTGGACGGCAGATTTCCTGCGTGGTTGAAGAGGCGGCATTCGTGGTCTCGACACGGGAACGCATACCGAGTTTCTTCGTTAGTTTGCTGTGTCCATCGCCGTTTTTCGAAGCACTCACCGAAGCACGGGAGGAGTTGGCGCTGTGGCAACCAACGCTGACTTTTGCGTTGGAGATTCCAAGTTCCGGCATCGAATTCGGCGTCCGGCAACCGAGCCAAATTATAACAATCGAAAACATCGGCGACGTTCATTGCGGCTGCACCATCATCTTCCGCACGCTTGGCTCGGTGCAAAACCCGGAGTTGCTGAACATGGACACAGGCGAGTTTGTGAGGCTGTTGACCACGGTCAACGCCGGGGACGAATACCGCGTGTTCACCCATTTTGCAGGCAAAAAAGTGCAGAAAATCAGCGGCAGCACAGAGACCAACGCGTTCAATCTGCTGGACACCGGTTCGGCGTTTTTCCAACTTGCGCCGGGCGTGAACACGCTGCGCTACAACGCTTTGACCAACATGGATTTATTGGAATGTAGTGTCTATTTTCGTCCACAATTTCTGAGTGCATAGGAGGTTTGCATGGAACTTTTTGTATATTCAGGCGGGACTGCCCGCCAACTTTCCGGCGTTGTCGAATCCTACGAATACCTCCGCTGGACGCGCCGATATTCCCGCTGCGGCTCGTTCGAGTTGAAGGCCATCGCCGCACCAGAGAATATGGCGTTATTAAAGGAAGGCAACATCCTCCACAAATCGGACGATCAAGAAGCCGGGATTATAGAGCGCGTCGAACTTTCCCAAACCGACCGGGAAATTATCACCGCAAGCGGCCGATTCGCCACAAGTTTTCTCGGACGGCGCATCGTCTGGGGAACGGAAAAACTATCCGGCGACTTGGGCGCGGCGGTGGGGCAACTGCTCAACAAACACATACTTTCCCCGACAGAAACTGCCCGGAAGATTGCGGGTATTTCTTATTCTGCGCCGAATTTCGGAATCGCCGTCTCGTCTCAAACGTCCTATCGGAATCTGCTGGAGTCCGTTTCCGACCTCTGTGACGGGCTGGGCATCGGCATAAAAACCGTGTTCAATCCGGCAACGGGGCTGTTCACGGTTACTCTTTACAACGGCGGTAATTCGAGTGCAGTTTTCTCGAAAGAGTACGAGAATCTCACCGAGCAGACCTACATCGAGAGCGTGGACGATTACGCAAACACCGCGCTCATCGGCGGCGAGGGTGAAGGATCGGCGCGGCAGTTCGTCACTATTGCGCAGGGTTCCGGCGAACATCGGCGCGAGGTTTTCGTGGATGCCAGAGACTTGCAGTCGGCGGACTTTCCGGGCAATTATACTGAAACATTAACCTTTCGCGGACAGTCTCGGCTGGCGGAACTCGCGCCGCGATACAGCTTCGATGCCGGGGTGAATCCGCACGGGAACTTGCGGTATAAACAGGACTTCGACCTCGGAAACATGGTCAAGGTGATTGCCAAACCGTGGGGCGTGTCTATGACGGCGCGGATTTCTGAAATTGAGGAGACTTACGATGCGGAGGGCTTCTCGCTCTTTATTACCTTCGGCAAATCGGAGCTGACGTTGGCTCAAAAGATGCGCTCTGACATGAGCGGCATGAAAACGTCGCTCCTTGCACCGTCCGGCGGCTCGGGTGACATTCCCGATGCGTCCATCACGGCGGCGAAAATGGCGGACAATGCCGTCACCAACACTAAAATCGCATCCGGGGCAGTCACTTCGGCAAAGATCGCAGATGTTTCCATCGCAACCGCAAAACTCGCGGACGGAGCGGTCACGTTGGCGAAAATCAACGTCGCTGCGCTGCCAAGCACATCCAACACCTATGCCCAGCGGATCGTGACCGATACCTACCAAGATGCCGGGGTTGTTGACCTCAACAACTTTATGACCGCCGGGGAATTCACCTTATATAATGTCACGACTGCCACGAATTTCCCGTCCGGGACATGGACGGGGACTGGCAACACGCCGCATTTGACCGTTCAACGCTATTATGCCAACACGTCTGTGCGGCAGATTCTTACAAAACGAAACGCACCTGCGGAAATGTACACGCGCACGGCATCGGCGGCCAGCACATGGACGGCGTGGTACAAAATCCCGGCGTTCAACGGTGCCGGGGAAGTCGCTACGTCGAACATCGCCGACCTCGCCGTTACTTCTGCGAAGATTGCGTCCGGCGCGGTGACCACAGCGAAGATGGCACAGGAAGCCAGCACGTCCATGTCCATAACGTGGCCAAGCGGGGTGAGCTTGGCGGCGACCAACAACTCGTTCGTCAACAAAGGCGTGGTCTGCCTCGGCTTCCAAATCCAGTTGACATCGACTGTTGCGCCGAATGGGGTATTGTTCACCATTTCCACTGCGGCGTTCAGACCATACACAACCGTGCGGAGCGTGCTGATTCCTGTTCCAACCTTTGTCACAAACGTACCAATCACAATCGATTCCGGCGGCGTGGTAAGAAACGCCGCATCCGGCACAACTTTGCCGACCGGATACTACATGGTGTGCGTGACATATGGACGCGCATAGAAAGAGGTGTAGATCATGTCTCAACAAAAATATGGATTTTTCAACTCATCGGGCGGGGATCGCGTTTATTCCGCGACCGATTTCGCCACCTACTTCGGCAGCCTGGTGAGCAACGGCGTGTTCAACACCAACGCCAGCAATCTCCAAGTCACAGCGAGTACAGGGCTTTCGGTGTCCGTGGCGGCGGGTAGCGCGTGGATCAATGGATACCGCTATGAAAACACCGATGTGCTAAATCTCACGCTAACCACAGCGAACGGTTCAAACCCACGAATTGACAGGGTTGTCGTTCGTCTCAGCATGGTAAACCGTAACATCACGCTGAACGTCCTCACGGGGACTGCCGCCGCCACGCCGTCTGCGCCTACGCTGACACGCAATAGCGATGTGTACGAACTGGGTATCGCTGACATTTTAGTCGGCAAGGGTGCGGTAACGATTTCCGGCGGTGACATCACCGACACACGACTGAATACGGCTCTATGCGGAACGGTGAACTCGCTCATCGGCGCGGTGTATGAATGAGAGGTGGTAACATATGGCATCAACCCATACCCTAAACTCCCAAACCTACAGCGGCCGATACCTCCAAGTTTCGTTGACGCAGACAAAGGACACGGCCAACCGCCGCTCCAAAATCACAGGCACGGTTACATCCCTCGCCGGAAATTCCACATGGTACGCAACCGGACCTACTACGGTAAATGTCGGCGGCACTCAGCGGTACACCAGAGCGCGGGAAAGTAACGGGACAGGGCAGTCGAATAGGAACTTTTCCGGCACGATTGCGGAGTTTTATGTCAGCCACGACTCAGCCGGGAATGCATCGGTCAGCGTGGAAATTATCACCGCAATCTACGCCTCCGCAACGCAAAGCAACAGCAACACTTGGATGCTCGACAGCATCGGCCCCGCGACAACTTCTGCAAGTGCGCCGTCCTCCTGCTCGGTCAACCAGACCGTGGCGGAGGGGAATGTTACGCTATCTTGGAGCGGTGCGGGGGGCGGCACAAACAACGCCATATCGTCATATGAAGTCCAATATTCGGACTCCACCAATAACTCAAGTTGGGGTTCATGGACAGCTTTAACCACCGTGACCACCACCGCCACAAGCGGGAGCGTGTCCGTTGCGCCACCATCTACACGGGGGAATTTCCGGCGATTCCAAGTGCGGACACGCGGTGCGGCAGGAAGCTCGTACTACTCCGGCTGGCGGGTTTCCAGCAACTCCGTCCGCAAAAACACCGTGCCGACAATGCCCTCCACCGTGACCGCCAGCCCTGCCAATTACTCCAACGAAAGCATCACACTGACATGGTCTGGCGCGGCTGGTGGCACGAGTTCCATTAAGGGTTATCAGATCGCAAGCCGGACTTCCACCAACAACAGCACATGGAGCAGTTGGACGGTTCTGACAACCTTAAATCTTGCGGCATCAAGCGGCTCGTATACGCCAACGGTCAGCCGCACTCCCGGCACATACACCCAATTCGGTGTGTGGACGATTGACACGCTGAACGTGTATTCCGGGGAGAAAATTAGCGGCAGTATCTATTGCAACATCACGGCGGCAGGTGCGCCGACGGCTCTGAGCGTAAATCAGACCCTCGCCGAAGGCAACGTGACGCTCTCTTGGAGCGGAGCGGCATCCGGCGCGGGAAACGCAATCAACGCCTACGAAATCCAGTATTCGGAGTCCACAGACAACGCAACTTGGGGAAGCTGGACGGCACTGACAACCGTGACCACCACCGCAACATCGGGTAGTACCTCCGTCGCGCCGCCGACCACTCGCGGCAGTTACCGTCGCTTCCAAATCCGCACACGAGGCGCGGCGGGTTCGAGTTATTACTCCGGCTGGCGTGTTTCGTCTAACACCGTCCGGCGAAACACCCTGCCAACCGCACCGACCAGTTTTACGGTCAGCCCTTCGATTTACCAGAGCGGCACACTCTCATTCTCGTGGAGCGGAGCGGCGGCGGGAACGAGTACCATCAAGAATTACGTGTTGCAAGTTTCCGCGTCAACGGACAACAGCACTTGGGGCGCATGGGCGGCTCTGGCAACGGTTACCAGCACCGCCACATCGGGAAGTTACAGCTACACGCCGAGCAATATCGCGGCGTTTACCCGGTATCGCATCTGCGTCACCGATTCGCTGGACTGTATCTCATCATACCGCACGAGCAACACCGTGCGGAAAAACAACCCGCCGCCAACACCCACCATCGCCGCACCGAGGGCAGGAACGACTACCTATAATACACAGCCGCGAATATTGGTCTCAGTCGGCGCAGAGCCGGACGGCGAACGGCAAATGCTGTGGATTAAGAACGCATCCGGCGATTGGGAGAACAGCGTAAGTCACCCCGACAACTTTTCCCGATCCGGCTGGCTGAGTAACAACACCGCCGTAATCTACAAGCACTCCGATACGCTTGCACCGGGGAGCTACTCCGTCACAGCCACGGCGCGGGACGAGGGCGCACGAGTGGACAGTGCCAATTTGACCCGCACTTTCACTGTGGCGGCATCGCCGTTTGAGGAGATAATTTCCAACGTAACCCCAGTCAAAGCGGCGCACATCACCACACTTCGGACTGCCGTAAATCGAGTCCGGGCGTATTACGGTTTGACGGCGGTTTCGTGGGCGGAGGAGGTGATTTCTGGACGGACACAAGTGCAAAACTGGACATACCATATCTTGGAGCTTCGCAGGTCAATAGACCAAATCGTGGCACTCATCAACGCATACGACACGGTGTCCGTTTTCGATGTGCCGGTGCCGCAATGGATACCGATTACACCGGGGCGGCCGAAGGCAAATATCATAAATCAATTGCACAGCATTTTACTCAGCTTGTAGGCTGAAAATTTATTGAAACTGGAGGGAAATATCATGCCAAACATTAACCCTGTGTCGGATGGGACACACGCCGTTGAAAGTTACGCACCCATTTCCGGGAGAATAATGGGTGAGGACGGCAAAATCTACAGCCTCGTTCAGTTGCTCCAAAACTTCGGAGCGGGACTCGCCTCACAGCCGCATTTGTGGGCAGTCGGGACGGAACACGACTTCGGTGACGGCTCCTACGGCAGACGATTCACCACCACATCGTGGATCGCTCACGCGGCGACAACTACCCTGCATTCCGACATTGGCGATGATGCCAAAATTATCGATTCGGGCGGTTATGTGGAATTTTCCACGATACCGGGGCCGAATGCGTTCGGCGGCAGATTACCGCTCGGTCAAGCGTACACCAAAGGCACGGTTTTCGCAAGCTGCGCTTTGTTTTTCGAGTGCGCAGGGCAGATGTCAAACTCACCCTTAGCGGTGTATCTTGCTGCGGACACAAGTCTTACCAGCAATTCGACGTACAAATACGACGTCTGGGTGCGGTACACAAAATAGGCTGAAAAATCCAAATATTGAAGGGGCGTTTCGCTTTGACGGGACGCTCTTTTAATATACAAAAAAATCGAAAGAGAGGTTAGCGAAATGGAAATCAAAGGCATTTGGCACGGCATCCAAGCGGTATTGGCCGCAACCGGCAGGTTTCTGGGATGGTTTTTGGGCGGCTTTGACGGACTCATCTACGCCCTCATCGCCTTCGTGGTGGTGGATTACCTCACGGGTTTGGGGCGTGGGTTCCTCGAAAAGAAGCTCTCCAGCCGAATCGGGGCGCATGGCATCGTCAAGAAAGTGGCGATTTTCCTAATTGTGGGAACGGCGCATCTCGTCGATGTTTATCTGCTCCATGACGGCGATGCGCTACGGACAGCAACGATTTTCTTCTATCTGTCCAACGAGGGGCTGTCGCTGTTGGAAAACGCAGCCGCCATCGGCGCACCAATTCCATCACCCTTTAAGGATGCACTGGCACAGCTGCACAAACGCGGCAACAAAAATAACGATGAGGAGGACTCTGGCAATGGCTGAAAAACTGGAAATTACTGTTGACGGTGAGACCGTCGAAATCCCTCAGTCGATGATTGAGGAAAGCAAAAACGGGAAGGGGAACGAGGAAAATGAGTAGAGTTGGCAGTAATTTAGCAACGATAACCACGCTGAAAACAACGCAATGTAACATTCCTCGCAACAAACCCATAACAAAAATTACCATCCACCACGCGGCGGGGGTCATCAGCGGCGCAAACTTGCAGGGCTGGGGACGCAGTCCGTCCTGCGGCGCGTCTTGGCATTACGGCATCGGCAACGACGGTGTGATCGGGCAGTTGATTGACGAGCGCAATCGCCCGTGGACGAGTTCCAGCGCGGCAAACGATCACCAAGCGATTACCATCGAGGTGAGTAACAGCGTGTCAGGCGGCGAGTGGCCTGTCGGCGAAAAGGCGTTCAACGCCCTGCTCGATTTGTGTACCGATATTTGCAAGCGAAACGGTATCTCAAAACTGGTGTTTGACGGCACTCCCAACGGCTCTCTGACACATCATTCCATGTTCGCAAAAACCAGCTGTCCGGGGAAATATCTGCTGGACAGATTTCCGCAAATCTGCGCCGAGGTCAACAAGCGGCTGGGCACAGTTTCCGCTCCGGCAACACCCACAACGCCTACGCCGAAACCCACACCGTCAACCGATTTCAAAGTCGGTGACATCGTCCAATTCACAGGCGGCGGGGTTTACGTTTCCTCAACCACGCACATCCCGGCTCATTCTCGCGACCGCTCCCGCTGTAAGGTCACGCAGACCGCTCCGAAAGCCAGAAATCAGTATCACCTCGTCAGCGAGGACAGCGGTAAAGTGTGGGGCTGGGTGGTTTCGGAGGATGTGGCAGCGATTGTGGCCGCTCCAACACCGGCTCCGGTGTTTGCGCCGTACTTGGTGCGGGTGCAAGCGATGCTCAACATACGCAAAGGCCCGGGGACGAATCATGCGGTGGTTGGGACGATTAAGGACAATGGAGTATACACCATAACCGAGGAATCCGGGACGTGGGGACGTTTGAAATCCGGAGCCGGATGGGTGAGTTTGCAATATTGTGTAAGGGTGTAACACAACGCATATACCCGGTCAAAGCCCGTGGACGGAACATCGCCGTTCACGGGCTTTTTCTGTTGTCGGGGGCTTCCTCTTTGCCTTTTCTATGGACGTATAGCGAGGAGATAAAAAATTTTCTTCGGCGTATGTACCACGAGCGATTTTCGACTCGGAAAGAAGCAGACACACAGTCACCGACCCGAAAATCCCGATGGTTGTCCGGCACTATGGTATTCTTTTATCAGAAGCCAAAACAACCAAATACCGACCCCAAAAAGACTGTGAGTGCCGTTTCGCTCGCGGTCTTTTGCTTTTTTCACAAATGCGCAAAAAATCTGCGGTTTTTGTCATTAGGACGGTAAGGGCATCAGCCAAAAGGTGAAGGTGCGTAACACCGCCATTTTGAGACCGGAAGAAATACACAGTTGACGGCTTCGGCGTTGGAACTGAGGTAGGGGGGCTTGTTCGTGGATGTTTGCCGAAAGCAACAGCTTGTACCCCACAAACAATTGCTTGCCCATTTCTTGTTTGCCAATGTTTTTTTACAGTTTTCTTAGGCGGTTCAAAAATCCGTCTCAACAAAATTCAAAGTGCAATGCACGAAAGGAGTAACCCCATGTTAACACCAAAAGTGGCCATTGTCAATGGCAAGAAAATCGAGGTAAGTGCCTCAGTCAAGAACGCACACCAGCGCAGTGCATACGAAGACCGCGAACGCAAACGCCGCAAGAGACTCGCTCAAAAGGGCATCGAAATGCCGGAGATTTCTTCTCTTGAATCAATGTATGCAGAAACCGGTTTCGAGGTTCCAGCGGAGGACGATGTGGAGGAAACTGTGGCACGGCTCTTACTTAACGAGCAAGTCCGAAAGGCAGTTGCGGAGTTGCCTGCAAACAAGCGAGACGTGATTGTTCATCGCTATTTCAAGAACATGACGATTCGCGACACGGCAGTAGCTTTGGGGCTTCCCAAGTCAACCGCCGAAAGCAGAGAAAAGTCGGCATTGGCCTCCCTTGAAAAAATTCTCCAAAAATTTCTCTAAAAAACACAGACACCGCGTGGATTTGTTCCCCTCTCAGTTATGAGGGGGCAAATCCCCCGCAAAGCACAAGAACCAAAAAATCAAAATTCAAGGAGGTATCGTCATGTTGAATTTATTCAACTACATCGGCAACATCGCGTTTGTCATCGTCGGCATCGTGGCCGCAAAGCGTCTCGGGTTGAGGGGTTTCTGGCAATTCTGGTCAGGGATTGCGACGTTCTGTTTCGGAGGATTGTTCCGTGACTTGGTGCTGCTGGACACCGTTCCGGCGATTCTCGGAAGTCCGTTTGAAATCGCAAAGACGGCGATTGTCGGCATCATCACCATTGCCGCGCTGCGGAATGTTCGCAGCTACAAAAAAGTGCCGCTGACCGTCCTCTGCATCGGAGATTCCGTGGGGATTGCCGCTTTCGTAGTCGTCGGCTTCGGGCGAGGTATGCAGGCGGGCGCACCGTGGTGGCTGTGTCTGATTTGCGGATTTGTGACTGCGTTCGGCGGCGGGATATTCGCTGCCGTTATTAGGACGGCGTCTGCAAGAAAGTTCAGTCATCTCATCGGTACGCTCGCCGGAAACAAAATTTACTATCTCTACGGTGCGGCTATGGCATTGGGTTACTTTGCCATGTACACATTCGGCGGTAACAGCGATTCGGAGCTGCTCGCGTTCACCATCGCGGCAATTATCCTCGGCTTGCTTGTCGAAAATCAAAAATCCAAAAAATAAGAAGGAGCGTGTCATCATGAAAACAATGCAAAACATCGTGGCGTTAGCCAAAAACCGGGGCTTCGTGTTCCCCGGAAGCGAAATCTATGGCGGTCTTGCAAACAGTTGGGATTACGGGCCTCTGGGCGTGGAATTGAAAAACAACGTCAAGCGCGAATGGTGGAGGGCCTTCGTGCAGGAGTCCGAGCATAATGTCGGGCTTGACGCGGCAATTCTCATGAACCCACAAGCGTGGGTGGCAAGCGGTCATGTCGGCGGCTTCGCAGACCCTCTCATGGATTGCAAATCGTGCAATACCCGGCACCGCGCCGACAGTCTGATTTCGGAACACGGCGGTGATCCGCTGGGTATGTCAAACGAGGAAATGAGCGCGTACATCACGGAGCAGGGCATCGTTTGCCCCGATTGCGGCGACGCGGATTTCACCGACATCCGCAAGTTCAACCTCATGTTCAAGACCCATCAAGGCGTCACCGAGGACAGACAGAACGAGGTTTATCTGCGTCCGGAAACAGCGCAGGGGATTTTCGTGAACTTCAAAAACGTACAGCGCACAACGAGAAGGCGGCTTCCCTTTGGAATAGCGCAAATTGGTAAAAGTTTCCGTAACGAGATTACCCCCGGTAACTTTACGTTCAGAACGCGCGAATTTGAACAGATGGAGCTTGAATTCTTCTGCGAGCCGGGCAGCGACCTTGAGTGGTTCGATTACTGGCGCAAATTCTGCCTTGACTGGCTGGTGCAAAACGGCATCAGTGAGCAGCACTTGCGCTTCCGTGACCACTCACCGGAAGAGTTGTCGCATTACTCAAATGCCACCACTGATATAGAATTTCTGTTCCCGTTTGGGTGGGGTGAACTTTGGGGAATCGCCGACCGCACCGATTATGACCTCAGTCAGCATAGCAAACACAGCGGGCAAAAAATGGCAGACAAGGACACGGGCGTGATTCCGTATTGCATCGAGCCGAGTCTGGGCGCGGATAGGGTGACTTTGGCGTTCCTTTGCGAAGCCTACGACGAGGAAAAAATCTCCGACACCGACACCCGTGTGGTTCTGCGTTTCAGTCCCGCGCTTGCGCCGATTAAGGCGGCGGTGCTGCCGCTCTCCAAAAAACTTGCAGAACCCGCACGGCAAATCCACCGTCAGCTGTCCAAATATTTCATGTGCGATTATGACGATTCCGGCTCAATCGGCAAGCGTTACCGCCGCCAAGACGAAATCGGAACGCCGCTGTGTATCACTTACGACTACGAGTCGCAAACCGACAACATGGTCACCATCCGCTTCCGCGACACCATGCAGCAAGAACGCATCGCAATCCCGGAACTGCGGCAGTTCGTCGCGGATTACATCGGAGGTGTGTGAAGATGAAGATTCTGATCGTTGGCGGCGGCGGGCGTGAACACGCCATCGCCGTGGCACTCAAAAGAAGCGGGGCGGCATTATTTGCCGCTCCGGGTAACGGCGGTATGGCCGAGATTGCAACGTGTCTTGATATTTTGGCGACGGACATTGACGGCATCAGGGTGGCTGTGACAAAACATTCCATTGATATGGTTGTCGTCGCGCCGGACGAGCCGCTCGCCCTTGGCATGGTTGACGCGCTGGAGGAAATGGGCGTCCGTGCATTCGGACCCAATAAACAGGCGGCAAAAATCGAGAGCAGCAAGGCGTTCTCAAAGGGGTTTATGCAAAAATATAACATTCCCACCGCCGATTACATGGTCTTTCATAACGCCGACAATGCCATATCTTACATCAAATCCCGCGAAAAATACCCGGTTGTTATCAAGGCTGACGGCTTGGCGGCGGGCAAGGGTGTGATTATCGCCAAAAATGAGCGTGAAGCGGTTTCGGCAATTCGGAAAATCATGGTTGACCGCGCGTTCGGAGCGTCGGGCGACAAGGTCATCATCGAGGAACATCTCACAGGCAAAGAGGTCTCGCTGCTCGCTTTCTGCGACGGCAAAACTATCAAACCCATGATTTCGGCGCAGGATTACAAGCGCATTTTCGACGGCGACAAAGGCGTCAACACCGGCGGCATGGGTACTTTCGCACCAAGTCCGCTGTACCCGGCAGTCGCTCATGAGTGCATGGAAAATATCATACTCCCAACAGTTGCCGGGTTGATTGCCGAGGGACTCACGTTCAAGGGAGTGCTGTATTTCGGCCTAATCCTAACCAACGAGGGCGTGAAGGTCATCGAATACAACGCCCGATTCGGCGACCCCGAAACACAAGTGGTTCTGCCGCTGCTCAAAACCGATTTGCTTACCATAATGAACGCCGTCATTGACGGACGGCTCGGTGAAATCGACATCGAGTGGAGAGGCGATTCGGCGGTGTGCGTCATCCAAGCCTCGAAGGGTTATCCCGGCAAGTTCGACACGGACATTGAAATCCACGGACTGGACACCGTGCCGGAGGGCATCACGGTCTACCATGCCGGGACAAACCTCCAAGAAGGCAAACTCGTCACATCCGGCGGGCGTGTCATCGGAATCACGGCAGTCGCACCGACGATTGCCGAGGCGCGGGAAAAAGTCTACGGCGCGATTGACAGCGGCATCGGCTTCGACGGCTGTCACTACCGCACCGACATTGCTCGATAAAACAAGGCAACGCATAGCGTAGAACAAAGCACACCGCTTCAAAGCTGAATTTCAAATTCACGGCGGCGGTGGTTACCGCCATCGCCGCCCGCTTTGGAGGCGCGATATGGAAAAGAAAGCAATCAACGATGCCGCTTGTGAAACTCGAAAAAGCATAGGTGGTGTGGAATATATTGTTAGGTCATTTTTTAAAGACGATGCCCGCGAAACCGCCGAGCAGAAACTCCTGCAGTTGGTTAGGGAGCGAGTTGCAAACGAAGTGAAATGCCCGGAATATCAAGGATTATTGGCTAAATGACTTGCTATGTAGAACCCTTTATGGCTATATGGTACTGGTCGTATAGCGCGGCCGAAAGCAAGGAACAGGAGGGCTTTTATGGCTGAACAAATAGCAAAAATTACCGCTTTGTACGAGCGCCTGAGTCGGGACGATTTACTTAACGGCGAGTCGATGTCAATCGCAAATCAAAAACTCATGCTCGAAAAATATGCCAAAGAACGAGGCTTCGGCAATATCGAGCATTTTCCGGATGACGGGGTCAGTGGTACGGTATTTTCAAGGCCGGAACTCAACCGTCTGCTTGACCTCGTCCGTCAGGACAGAGTCGCCACGGTGCTAATCAAAGACCAGAGCCGCATCGGTCGAGATGTGTTGGAAGTCGGTCTGCTCAAGCGGATGTTTGAGGAACACAACGTGCGTCTAATTGCCACGAGTGACAATCTCGATACAGCAAATGGCTTTGACATGATGTCAATTATTCGCGACGTTTTTAATGAATTCTATGTGGCAGATACTTCCAAAAAAATTCGTGCGGTCAAGCGCGCGAAGTCTGAGGCGGGTGACATGAGAATTGGCAGACCGCCGTTTGGTTACGCACGAGACACTAATGATGACCAGAAGTTCATCATCGATGAGGAAGCAGCGGAACTTGTGAGGGAAATCTTCAAACGCATCATCGGCGGCGACGGTGTATCGAAGATTGCGGCAGACTTCAACCGCCGTAAAATCGATACATCGATAACGCGCTGGAACAGACGAGCGGGCGTTCAGATGGACGAAGACCCGCACAGTTGGTCGGGGCAGCAAATTCAGCAAATCGCGCAGAATAGGACATATTTGGGCGAGCGTATTTTGCAAAAGCACACCACTGTGTCATACAAAAACCGTACCCGCATTATCCGACCTGAGGAAGAATGGTGTGTATTTCCAGACCACCACGAGCCGCTTGTGTCGGTAGAGATTTTTGAAACGGTGCAGAGGTTGCGGAGCGTTAGGCGCAAGATTTCTTACACGGGGGATTTGGGAGCATTGAACGGATTACTAAAATGCTCAACGTGCGGCGATAATCTTCGCATTCAAACCGACGCAAAAAAAGGACACTCTATGTACTTATGCCGCAATTACGCAAACGCAAAATGCGCTGGCAGGGATACCCGTTGCACCCGTCATTCTATCAATCGAAAATTGTTGGAAGAACTTGTGGTTGACGAATTGCGGCGGGTCACCGAATTCGCTCGAAGCAACAAGGCAAAATTCTCCTCCGTGATACGCGCGGAGAAAGACAAGTCAGCGGATAAAATTCTGAAAGCGAAAACCTCTCAACTTGCCAAAGACGAAAAGCGCATCGCGGAGCTGGATGTCATAATCAACCGCATTTACGAAGACCATGTGGCTGAAAATCTAAGCAGTTACAGATTTAAGAAAATGCTTGCCGCATATGAAAACGAGCAAGCTGCGTTGAGGGCGGAAGTTGAAACCCTGCGAGTGGAAATATCCAGCGAAAAAGAAAAAGTCGACAGCATCGGCAAGTTCCTCAAGCTCTGCGAAGAGTACACCGAAATCCCGGAACTCACGGCGGAGATAGTACGAACGTTCATCGAAAAAATTGTGATTCATGAGGCAGTCAAGGCGCCGGGGCATAAGTACAAAAAGCAGTCACAGCAAATCGACATACACTTCTCGTTTATCGGGGAGTTCCCCAAAGAATAAGGCGGTTACGGCAAATATAGCCCGTGACCGCCGATATTTTTTTGCTTGAAAAAGTGTCCTTTCATAATAACGCTTAAAAATGTGTCAAGGTTTTCAAGAAATGTAGTTGACTGTTTGGGCATCGCAAGGGATTTAATCGGAGCCAAGCATCCGGTCGGCATATATTTTCAAGAAAACAATATCAACACTCTTACCCGTAATAATGAAATGATGCTGACCATGCTATCCTCTCTCGCGCAAGCGGAGAGCGAAGCCAAACGCGAATCTATGCTGTGGTCGATTGACAAACGCTTTTCAAGGGGACAATTTCTCACGCCTACCAACAATCTGCTCGGATATGTAACAGATGAGAACGCAAAAGGAAATATGGCGATTGAAGAAGACGGTGCGAAAACCGTTAGAGCAATTTTTAAATCGTTTCTCTCAGGGTGTTCTCTTGCGAAAATCGCGTATTTGCTCTCGTATTACCAACGTCCGACAGCAAAAGGAAATTTGTTTTGGTCGCCATCAAGCGTAAGAGGGATTTTAATCAATGAGCGTTATTGCGGCGATGTTGTGGCACAAAAGACATTTACGGTTGACGTTATCAGCCACAAAACCAAAAAGAATAAAGGACAGAAGCGAAGCGTATATAAACGCGATCACCACGCTGCGATTGTCAGTCGGAATGAATACATACAGACTTTGCTCCTACTAAAATCCAAACGCGGATCGATGTATTTTAATCCTGATTATAATATCTGCGTTATAAGAACCGGGTTGCTAATGGGTTTTATTCCTGTCAATCCGTCTTTTGGCGGATATTCGCCAACACATTATGTAGGTGCTCTCGAAAAAGCGGATATTTCGATGCCACCATTATACGGTGAAGTCGTTGAGATCAAAAATGCCACTGTTGCACGGATACAAGAGTTTTCGCACTCAAAAATAGCAAGCGTCAGCATATCAGACAAGCAGGTACGATTTAATAACGATTGTATAGCCTTTTTCCCTGATACCGTTTTCGTTGAAATATTATTCCATCCGACCGAACTTATTTTAGCTGTGCGCCCGACGACAAGGAATAATAAAAACGCCGTATTATGGAATGAAAAGCCGATTGCCGCAAGTAATTTATGCAAAAACTTTTATACTTTCTGTGCCTGGCAAAAAATGATCCGTTATAAAATAATGGCAGATTGTTTTATACGCGGGGACGAAAAAGTTTTAATGTTTGATCTTAACAGTGCAGAGTTTTATATAAAAGAGTCTGTGGAAAAATCTGTGGTGGACGAAAATGGCGATGCAATAAGCATATGGAAAGATATTTCGCGGCTTTTGCAACCAGAAAAATGGCAGGAGGATTTTGGACGTGATATTATATCCCATGCCACCACATGCAGACGCTGGCTCGCAATTACCCTGGAAAATTGGGATACAACCGCAGCGTCAGAAAGCATCCCCGGTTTTGACAGCTATGTTACCGCGGAAAACGATATAATTCTCAGCGATGAAGATTTAAGCAATAATTTTGCGGCGTTACTCGCGGCAGAAATTTATCATTCAAAAATAACGGAGGAAACAGAAAATGTTTAATGAAAACGAAGCCGTAGAGATAACGCAAACCACCGAAGCAGAAATCAAAGGGATTTCAAGTCTTGATGAGCTTCAAAATTATGAAGTTTTAAGGACGGAATTAACCTCGTCTTTATTCAAGCCTAAGGTTATTATCAGCTATGAAACTATATCCTTTAACAAGGCTTGTGTGAAATTGCTGCCGGACACTTTGTTTGTAAATGTTTTAATAGACCGGGTAAAACAACGGATTATCGTCTTGCCGGTCCACCAATACGCCAAGGATGCACTTCGGTGGTGCAATGTCAAAAAAGGAGATGTTGTAAAAAGAGTCTGCACCGCCAGAAAATTCGGAGAAAAACTCTATGATATGATGTCATGGATAAAAGAAAACAAATACCGTATTCTTGCCTATTATCAAGAAATCGAGGGAGTGAAGTTGCTTGTTTTCAACCTTAAAGAACACGAGATGATTATCCCTGATTTTATAACTACCAAAACCGGAAAGATAATAAAACGCGGAAAAGTGTATCTTTCTGATGTGTCTGACGGCGAATTCGGTATGCCTCTGTCCGAACACTCGGTTGTCAACGATGTGGAATTAAACGCGCATTATACCTTAAGTGATAAAGACAAGGAAGTAACAATATCCGATGTGAATGTTGTCGGGAAGGTTCCTACCGAAGAAGAGATAATCATGTCCCAATACCGTAACGAAAAACCACAGGAGGTATTTGCCGGTGTCCAAAACTAAAGATACCCAATCATCCAATTTGCACATCAGAACAAATCGTCCGGCGATCCGACTAAGATTGGGAAAAGAGTTGACGATTAACAAAAAAGTGCTATACACTCTTAATAATCCAAAGCACATCCAATTTTGGTGGAGTGAATCCGAAAAAGTATTATTGATAGGCGGTGTTACTGAAAAAACGCCTCTGTCGTTTAAAATCAATGATTGTTATTACTCTACAAAAAACGGGTTAAGATTTGAAAAAAGGCAACTCATACAGACCATAATGAATGTCGCGGATTGGCGCAGTGATACGGTTTATGCGGTGGACGGCAAATACATAGCTGAGTTAGATATGGTAGCCTTTAAAATAAGCGACGCCATGGAATTGCAAATCGAGTTGGAGGAATCGTTTTGAAAAATCCATAAGATTTGCCGGAATGGTTCGTTTACGGGTATCTCTATAAACGTCACGGCTATATTGATGAAATCCTTATTCGAACAAAACGGCGCCTACAATTCCTGCATGAACGGATGTCGATACTGCTACGCAAATCACAACGATGCGGTAGTCAGAACCAATTTCGCCCGGCACAACCAAACCTCGGAGTCTTTGGTAGAGTGAACGCCTTTAATTAATTAATAAATTGATACAACTATGTTGGTTCTGTTGCCGTTTTACCCCCGCACTTTCCTGAGAACCTACCCTTTGCGGCTATCCCACAAACGACACAAGCACGGGTTTCCCCGTGCTTGTTGGTTAGTATATTAATCTAAAACGATTAAAACAACAAAAAATTAATATTTATCAATCATAGCTGTTCACCATGATATATATGATATATCAAATATCGATTGTGCCAAAAACCACTTTGTATTTCTATAGTATAAGTATGACCTGCTTCCATCCATTGTAATGTTTCTGATAGGGTAGATGCACTGGATATGAAGAATGTATGCCATCCCGTATATTCCGGAATAATTATTAATTTGGATGGAAAATCAATGTAATGATAATAATTTACAGTATCCCAACTATAACTGATATTAACAATTGGGAACTCAACTATCCAAGGCTGATCAAGCCCACGCAACATGGGGTAAGCTTCCATGTAATATACATTCCAATATGTATATTTATTGTGATCTACTAACCATATGGTGTTATCGTCCCAACCCGCCTCTATGTATATATCCCCTTGCTTCATCTCGGCCGTTGTTTTGCCTATAGCGTTAGAATCTGTGGCTCCTGCTATATCCGCATCGAAGAAGCAGTTTGTTATAGTGCCGCCGTTTGAGAAACCCTTTGTATTATTGGATACTGCATAACTATTCTCTATTGTTCCCGCCATGGCTCCTGCAAATCCCGCTGAATTAGCCCCCGATGTCATGGTAGTTACTGCGAATGAGTTTCTTATGATAGCCGAAGATGAAGTACCGTTTCCGATAAATCCGCCCATAGTTTTACTATTATTAGAAGCGGTAATTGTCGTATCCGAAACGTAACTTTGCTCTATCGTTCCGGCATCCATGCAGCCGATAAACCCGCCTCCGTTGTTCTCGTTTTTGACCTCTACATTTCCCGAAGAGTTTGAGAGTTTAACAATTCCGTTTTCCATCATTCCAACGAATCCTCCGACATGAAAATGTCCCGTTACATTTCCTGTCGCATATGATTTTTCAACTTCGGTATTATTATTGTTAAGTGTGCCAATTAACCCTCCGACTCTGACAGAACCATCCACTTTTCCCGTAGCATGGGAATCAACTATTTTACCGTTACGTTGTTCTCCCACAAGCCCACCTATGCGATGTGCAGAGTATGGGGTAAGTTCAGGTCCGCTGACATTACCCGTAGCATAGGAATAGTTTTTAATAATACCTGTATTATCACCGACAAGACCTCCGGCACTATTACTTATAGCAATAACTCTTGCCTTAGAGTATGAGTTGCTGATAACTGCTTGACCGTTGCCGTTCATACCAACAAGCCCACCGACTTTGATAATTCCTAATACTTTCCCTGTGGCATGTGAATTGGTAATTTCTCCATTGTTATTATTACCGATAAGACCGCCTGTGTGAGAGGTATTTACTCCGTTTGTAAGACGCTCACCCAAATAATTTACTCCGCCCAGGACAGTAACATTTCTTGCAGAACTGCCTGTTACATCAACACGGTTAATTCCAATAAGACCACCGACATTATCTTTAAATCCGGCTACATTTGACTTGTCAAGAATATGGCAGTTTATTATGGTTCCGCCATATACATTTCCGGCAAGTATCCCTGTGTTTTGATAGCCAACTACCGTTGCGTTTGAGATATTTAAATTTCTGATGGTTCCTATTGTGTATCCGAACAAACCGACATTGTCATCGTTTGGTTTTGTGATTTTAAAGTTGCTGATAGTGTGTCCATTACCATCAAAAGTGCCTGTAAACGGTGCTGATAGAGTTCCTATAGGTGTGTGTTCAGTTCCGTTAAGATTTATATCGTTCATCAAAGTGTATTGTATAGACATATTGCTAATTCCATCTAAATCTTCGGGCTTTAAGATGATGTAACCTTCATAAGATTCGAGTGCATATTCACCGCTGCTGTTTCCTGTTATTTTAAGATTGTATGTAACCCCAGCATATAAATTAAGTGATATACGGAAATTATCATCAAATCCTGTGTTTACATAATCTGGAGTAATTTGTGTGTTTCCTTGATATAGTTCAACACTTGTTGTTGCTGTTCCTTTTGCAGCGATGGTAAAATAACCTGAGACAGACGGCTTAACTATATGCCAATTTGTTGTATTGTTTTCTATGGTAAAGGTTTCGTCTGAGCCTAAAATAAAAGGTGTTCCCTCATCTATTCTTAATGTATAGTTACCTGCGGTGTTTCCTAATACTCTAATTTTGTAAGTTTCATTGTCATTCAAGTATCCCGCTAAAACAGATGAGCTTCCCTCAGCGATAGAATCACCGTTTTGATTAAAAATTTCTATATTTACAGCCGCCCCAGTTGTAGTAAAGGTATGACTTCCCGGAATATCCGGCGTGAATGTGTACCAGTCCTGTTTGCCGATCCTTACGATAGAGCTTACAGATGTCCTGAGTGCAAGCGGTACTGCCGATTTATCGAAATCTGGAGTTCCTCCTGTGTTTTTTAATGTCGGATAATTCGTGCCGCTGAAATTCCATACATCGCCATTCCATCCTTCGTATGTATCAATATCATACATCTGCAATGTCGGCCTGCCGTTATCCTCATCGGCACCGCCGAGGTCGATGTCGAAATAGCTGTTTGTTACGGTTGCATCGCCTACTCCCACAAATCCATGATGGCTGTTGCTAACGGCATAGCTGTTCTGTATCGTGCCGTTCATAAATCCTGCAAAGCCGCCTGATCTGTTTTCTCTAGAGGTCATCTTACTGACAGCGAATGAGTTGCTTATTGTTGCGTTGGATGTTGCGTTGGATGTTGCGTTGGGTTTTGCATATCCGACAAATCCGCCCCGCCACATATTATTTGTATTATGATTGTTTATTGTTACAACGGAAGTGGAATAACATTGATCTATTATCGTCGTCTCGTCACCCATCGTTCCAACAAATCCGCCTGTTCCGGCTCCTTCAGTTATTGATACGCTGTCTAATAAATTTGTCACGTTGCCTGTAGCGTAAGATTGTTCTATTTTCCCTCTTGCCATACGCCCGACAAATCCACCTGTATGGAGACGCCCTTCCACATTACCGGTAGCATATGAATTTTGAATAGGTGAGTTTGACGGTGAGTTAGAGGTTCCGATCAAACCGCCTGTTCTGTCTCTGCCTGTTACATTTCCTGTAGCATAAGATCCGCTAACTATTCCGTTTGAGCTTTCAAACCATCCGATGAGACCGCCTGTATGAGCGCCTCCGGTTACATTAGCCGCAGAGGAACAATCGATAATACTTCCTTTATTCTCGCCAACAAGTCCGCCGACACGGTCTCCATAGCCATACACAGCTCCGCTAACGTGAACATTTTTGATGGTGCCATTGTTTATCCCAGCAATAGTTCCTGTGTGGTTCCTTTGCGGACTAGTTCCTCCCCCAACCACATTCACATCCTCAAGCGTGAGGTTCTCGATAGTGCCGCTATTTTGCTTGAATAACCCTATTTCAGCCTCTCCCTTGTTTATGTTCAGATTGCTTATTTTATGCCCGTTACCGTTGAAACTACCATAGAAGTTTTGGATGGGTTCGAAAGGGGATTCGTCAAGGTCGATGTTGTTCGTGAGTATGTATCTTGCCGAGGAGTTACTCATTACATCAAAATCTCCTGCATTACTTATATTTCGGGCAAACCTCGCCTGTAATGTGCGGTCTACTGTTGCTAAAAATGCAGGGAAGTTAGCATTTTCGCTTACTAACGCCCAATTCTCATACCATCCGATAAAGCTATATCCGGGGTTGGGTGTCGCTGTCAGGTTGACGGTAGAACTTAACGGAACACTGCCGCCGCCTGAAACAGATCCGGCGTTGACGTTAGTGGGATCGACGGGTGTGCTGATAGATATTTCTCGATATGCGCTTATAGCGAAGTTTCTTGTTCCCGTTGTTCCTTCACGTCTTATCTCTATGTAGTATGTTTGGTCTGCGGTTAAATAAGCACTCATCCGAATATTAGTACCGGTCACTGGCTCACCTGAAAAATGTATTCTACCATTGATATTTCCGCCAATCGTATTAGATGTGGTAAAAACGTAGCGTCCGGTTACAGATGGTGTGAATCGGTATAATAGCCCTGTTGAACTTACAGATTGATTTGTGAGGGGCGGTGCTCCGGGTGTGAGTACAGGAGCGTTAGTAATGCGGGTGTCGTTAGCGTTTATAGTAACACTCGCAGACACCCCCGAACCATCGTCGGCAGTTGCTGTTATAGTTACAGTTCCGTTATCTCTCACTGTGAGCCGACCATCTCCGTCAACCGAAATAATGGATGAGTTGCTCGAAGACCATGTAACCGCTTTATTGGTAGCACGCTCAGGTAATACGGTTACGCTAAGCGACCTTGAATTGCCTAAAGTAGTCATGTCATTTGTGCTTCCGTTGATTGTGATAGATCCAACTTGAGCAGGTAAATTCGGAAGATTTCCTTGCGATATTTGTAAAGCTTTAAGTACATTTAAACGTCCACCTGAAATAGATAGATTATTTAATTGAGCAAAATTACTTCCGTCTTTATCGACACCTTCTAATATACTATATTTTACTTGTTCCGGTGTTAAGTTAGCGTTTTTAGACAATATCAGTGCCGCTGTTCCTGCAACAAACGGTGCGGCTAAAGAAGTGCCGCTGTCTGTAATATATCCGCCTCCTACATTAGCTGTGTGAATATCCTGTCCGGGTGCAAATAAATGAACAGATTGGTTTCCCCAATTAGAAGCATTAGTAGAATTAGAAGGATTCCAACGCAACTCATATTGATTCGAAGCACCTACAACAATTACATTAGAAAAACCGTAAAATCTTCTTGAGTTCACACTGTCAGTATTGCTGTTGTCGTTTCCTGCTGAAACGACAAACAAACCGTTGTAGTTTCGTACAGCAGCACGAGTTAAGGGAGCATCGTTATCTCCATCTTTACCAATTCCTAAACTTGTATTTAAAACTTGGATATTATTTGCTCTTGAATATGTAACAGCTTCTGCTATTTGTCCATCGTTAGCACCACCGTTCACCTTTAACGAAACCAAAAGCACATTCGGAGCTACGCCAAGAATCACGCCGCCTACCCGGGTTCCGTGAGAAGTGGGTTTCACATATCCTTCTACATCGCTACCATCGTATACAGGAATATATGGATTTGAAAAAGTACCTTTATTCAAATTTCCAGCGGGGTGGCATTGTGGAAGATTGATATTACAAATATGATTTCCGCATGGATCTTTAACAAAAGATTTACTGGAATTGTGTAGTTTGTTTTGAAACAAAGGATGATTTCCATCAAGACCGCTGTCAATAACACCAACCTTAATATTGCTTGAACCTGTTGTAATATTCCATGCGTTTTGTAAGCCTATACGACCAAAAAACCAGTGACTAGGATCCCAAAGGCTTGTTTGTGATGATTCAAATTTCGGTTCCTGCGATATATAACTCGGTCCCGCATAATGAATATCATCCCTCTGCTCTAACAATCTTATTGCTTCAAGGACATTTTCTTTGCCCGGCTCGGCAAGAGTGATAGATATAATCCTTTTATATTCATCAAAATTAACCAAGGTGTTCTCATCGGCTTCTTCTCTTATATCTTCATATTCATCCATTGCAGAAGATATTTGTTTTGCGGTTTCAGATAACATGGCACGTTCATTACTTTGCCGCCCTCGAGAGTTTGATCGATTACCTCTGATATTTCTCGCATACATCGAAAGATCCTCAATCTGTCTTTGCGATTCCCAAACATCCTCGGCATAATCGTATTCATTCTCAGAAAGTCTGTCTATATCTTCAACCGATAACGCATTGATCTCACTAAAATCTTCTACCGTAAAATCTTGGTTATTTCTACTTGTTTCCTTGTTCAAAATAACAAATACAACATCATCTTTAAAATCATCTTCGATGGTTGCATCAGAAAACTCTTTTTCATCTTCCGTGAAAAACTCTACAAAATCAATGTCTATTTCCGGTGTGATATATAAATTTTCTGCTCCAACCGGAACAACCACTGATAATGCAAACGCCACTATTAACCCTATTGAAATAAACTTCTTATACATTTATTACTCTCCTTAGTTTTTAAATTTTTAATTAACGCAACCTGTTTGATGAAAAAACCCCTGTTGGATTTTGTGCTGTTGAAGAATTTCGTACTAATTCCGACAGATGTTTTAGTTCTGTTTCGGATATTTTCCCTTCTTCATAGGCTGTCTCCAGTAATATTTCTCTTGAAGTCTCAAAACAAAAAAATAACATATAACCGTGGTTGGGTAAACCAAATTTATATCGTCCTACAACAATAGTCGGAGATGAATCATGTGCACTCATACGCGCAATTACCACACCGTTTTTATATGTGTTTAAATAGTTGAAGAACCACATTTTTTCTACAGGAAGTTGCGAATTTTTTCGTGGAAAATATTGTTCATCCGGATGATAAGAACGCCAATTCAAGGCATATTCATACAGTGCTGTAAAACACTCTGCCGGCACACAACCCGGGTATGAACAACCCGACAATTTAAATTGACAAAATTGTGATTGTGAAAAATACTCCAACTTTATCCTCCGCTCCATCTCCTCGCTCAGCGGCACCATTTCCGGCTCCGGTTCGGGTTCGCCCACACTTGTTTCACTCACTTCACTCACCTCACTTTCTCTCTCACTCCGACTACTCCTCTCGCTCCGACTACTCTTATCCTCCGCCGGAACACCTCCGCCTTGATTCTCCTCAACCACATCCACGTCAAGGCACCAGTCGCAAACCTCGCAATACCCGCAGTCTTCATCGGGCAGGTTGACAATGACGATGTCATCGGGGTCATCATCGGGGTCGGTTAGGATGGCTGCCTTAGCACAAGCGGACAGGGTTGTTAATAGTACGATCCCCGCTACAAATAGGAAAAATAACCTTTTTTTCATATAAACACTTACTTTCTTATTCAATATTACAATTTATTTTATGTAAAAATTTTACATTAGGTGCGTTACCGCAAAAATACCAAGCCCTTCGACAAAAAAGGCTTGGCTGTTCATCGTTTTTGATAGACTATCAAACAGAAGACGTATGACTGACTAGCACCAATGCTCAATAAAATACACTTCCCTGTTGATTTTTAGTGCGTTGAAAATCAATGTGGAATTTTGCTTAATGTTTATGATATTATAAAATTCCAAATAAGTCAATATAAAATTGGAATTTTCGCCGTTTTGCACAAAAATGCTATGTTGAGATTTGGCACATTTGCTAAATATCAACTCGGTGATAGAAATGTGTGCTGCCGTTTTGTTTGAATGGCGATTTTATGGTAATTTTGACAATTGATTTTGGTGTTCGCTACAAATACCGTGTTCTGACTGCTATAGGTGTGCCGTTATTGTCGAGCATACGGCCGGATATTTCTGTGGTTTTTGCGGTTGTTTCGGGGATTTGCTTATCTTCATCGGCAACATTGATAGTGATGATTTTTTCGGAGTTGTAAGGAGCAGCTATTCCATCAAAATTTTCTAAACTGCCAAAATTCTGATTATAGGTCACTTTTAATTTTACAGTTCCCGATTTGTTAAAGGTCAATGTTTCGCTTGTTTTTAATGTATTTGTGTAATTTTGATTGCTTTGCGTTACAAGTTCAGCGCCCTCAATTATAGTAACAGACGGACGGTATATTATGGCGGTCGGGTCTTTTTCGTAATAAGAATATTCAGCATAAATAATCCAATTATCGGGGTTATCAATATCGGTTAAACTTTCATTTTCGAGAGCCGTATTGGTTAAAGCTGTGGTGAAATCTAATGTACTTCCGTTTTTTTATGCTTGTGCCGTAGCCTGTCAACTCCAACGTTACCCGAGTATCTGTTCTTTTAACTACCGTATACTTCCGGCAGTCGCTTCCTTTATAGGTTTTTCCAACCTCAAATTTTTTCATCCTCGTTTACCTCCTGCTTTATAATTCGTTGCCTCACCGATTGAGTTATTTTGCAGTCCTGTGTTTCGTCAAGTGCAAATGTTGTTTCGCTTTATCCTTATATTACACTATCCAGATTGATATGTCAATACCTTTTTTTTAA
>Ga0099364_10002516_pt1 | contig 29148 bp, 19 predicted proteins | sample TergutTh196P3_FD_73070 | JGI IMG/M metagenome (GOLD analysis project Ga0099364, IMG submission 73070) | Microcerotermes parvus P3 segment gut microbial communities from Pointe-Noire, Republic of the Congo - Th196 P3 | ecosystem: Host-associated > Arthropoda: Insects > Digestive system > Gut ...
TTCAGTTCTACATAAAAAAAATAAAATATCTCTTCCCTTTTCTCCCCCCCCCCCCCCCGTAAACGCCTTTAAAATAGTTACATACGTTTATTTATTATAATTTAAAAAGCCTTTCTGTTCACAATTTAATTTGTGATTAGAAGGGCTTTTTTTTTATGCAAAAAATAAAAAGGGAAGAATCCCGTTTCTATAATAAAAAATAAATAGGAGAAACAAATGAAAAACTCAACAACAACAATCATGATATTACTGCTTACATTTATATGTGTTGCAGTAAATATCCAGGCACAAAGGCTTTATGACTCGTCCAGCAGTTTGCCTACATCAAATCCCAGAAGGAATAATTCTGAATTTTCTGGTTCAATAAACACTCAGAGCCAGCTATCTGAATCAGAAATCTACACTGGATTTATCAATATCTGTTTTAATGCAGATGCAATCGGTAGTACACTTGGTGAGATTATCCTTACTCGTACAAGAAGCGGCATAATAGAAACTCAATTTGAGTGGTTTAACGAAATAGCTAATTTATATCAAATAACAGAAATGGCTCGTTCATACACTGTAAAGGATACGGAATGGAATTTAAATGGACAATATCCATCAAATGTGTTTAGAATCAAACTAGATAATAACACAAGAAATAGTAGCTTAATCAACACCTTAAGTCGTAATTCTAATATACTGTGGGCTGAACTTGAAGTTCAAAACAGATTGACAAGTTTTAGTGGAGAAGAAACACGGTTTACACCTAATGATCCATTAATAAATAATTTATGGTATCTTCAGCGGATACAAGCATTTGAGGCGTGGGACATCCAAACTGGTTCACCTAATGTCCTAATTGGAATATCAGATAGTGGTGTGAAATGGAATCACCCTGATTTACAAGGCAATATCTGGGTTAACGAAGCAAAAATGACCGGCATGCAAATTAACTGGTCTGCAGGTACAATATCCGGTCCTTTCGGTTCCACAGGTAACCAAACTTCCGGTGGTGCAAATTATTGGGGTGATGTTGTGGGTTGGAACTTTTGGGAACCAACAGCAACAACTACCGGATTTCAAAACAATAATTCTTTTCAAAATTATAGTGGGAATATACACGGAACACACGTTGCCGGAACAGCTGCTGCTGTCGGAAATAACGGCGTTGGAATTACAGGTGTAGCTTTTACTTCTAAAATTGTACCAACAAAACATATGGAATTTAATTATCAAGGAACAGACATTTCACTTTATTACGTTTACAATAGTATATATTATCTGGCTGACCTTGGTGTGCAAATTATAAATTGTTCCTGGGGAGGCACTGGAAATGCAAATGTTTCTAATTTAGCAGTTTCTTACGCAAAATCAAAAGGCTCATTAGTTATTGCTGCAGCAGGTAATGATGATTTGGACAGTGCTACAACTTTATTTTATCCAGCTGCTGCAACAGATGCTTTAGCTGTTATGGCAACAGGGTCAAGTGATTCAAAAGCATGGTTTTCTAATTATGGAACTGTATACGGTATTAGTGCGCCGGGTGAAGGAATTTACTCAACTGCTTATGATACTGCTGGAAATAATTCATACGCCAATAATCAGGGTACTTCAATGTCCGCGCCGGTAGTTTCAGGCGTTGCGGCTCTTGTAAAATCACAGAACCCTAATATGTCGGTTGATGATTTAATATATTACTTAAAAGCAGGTTCCGACCCGATAGATCATCTCAATCCCGGTTATGCAGGAAAACTAGGGTCCGGTAGAGTAAATGCCTTCAATTCTGTTAATCTGGTTGCAAATCCTCTACAAAATGATATTCGTGCAAGAACATTATCTGGTCCTGTTGAACTAGAGCAAAACACTTCCTACACTTTTCAAGTCGGTGTTCAAAACCTTGGAACCAGCACAGCATCTGGCTATACTGTAAATTTGATGAGAGTAGGTAATACAACACCTCTGACTTCTATCCCCGGTGTTTCAATAGCTCACCGGGCTACACATGTGTTTAATATAAACTGGACACCACAAATAAGTGGTAGCATTCAATTATATGCTCAAATTGTATGGTCTTCTGACCAGAACCAGAATAACAATTCAACCCATAATTATAACGTAAATATATCTGGTAGTATAGAAGGAGTTGTTATTTTTGAACAAGGTTTTGAAGGTACACAGTTTCCACCATCGGGGTGGACAAGGACGGGGTTTATAATAGGTAACTGGGCTAGAACTACACAAAGCTTTATGGTAAACACTGGTATAGCAGCTGCTAGAAGTGAATCTTATTCCGATGAATATGAAGTTGAATTAACTCCCGACAACTGGTTAATTACTCCACAGATTTCTTTACCTGCTAATAATGAAATAGAATTGAGTTTTTTCAGAGCAACTGATACTTCTGGTTATGGTGCCGAAAATTATACTGTATATATCTCAACTACCGGTAATGCGACAAGCAATTTCACTACTGTTTTATATAACGAGAGATTGACATATAGTGGCTCACCATATGCACGGAGGTCGGTAAATCTTTCTAATTATGCAGGACAGAATGTCCATATTGCTTTTAGACATCATGATTGTACTGGAGAATACTGGCTTGCGCTAGACGATGTTAAAATTGTAGCCGCCCCTGAACCGGTAACTGAAACTATATTTGAACAAGGTTTTGAAGGCACACTGTTTCCCCCATCGGGTTGGACAAGAACAGGGTATATAATAGGTAATTGGGCAAGAACAACACAAAGCGTTATGGTAAACACTGGCATCGCAGCTGCTAGAAGTGAATCATATTCTGAAGACTATGGAGTTAACTTAACACCGGACAACTGGTTAATTACTCCGCAGATTTCTTTACCTTCTGGTAGAGAGCTTTCTTTGAGATTTTACAGGTCGACCGCTGTTGACGGTTGGGGTGCTGAAAATTACACGGTTTATATATCCACAACGGGAAACGCTGTAAGTAATTTTACTACTGCAATATACAATGAAAGAATGCCCGCCAATGGTTCACCTTATACAGAAAGAACAATAAATATTTCTGATTACGCTGGGCAGAGCGTTCATTTCGCTTTTCGTCACCATGATTGTGTAGGTCAGGATTGGCTGGCTTTAGACGATGTTAGAATTGTGGCAATAGGAGAGCCTGCACCGGAACTTGAAATAACCGAATTTCCGTGGTTAGAGACATTTACAGCAAGCCAGTTTCCGCCTGAAGGTTGGAAAGCACTTGACCAAGACAACGATGGAAACAATTGGTATCGACTTTCACGTACCGGTAATATTTTTGTAGCAGCTTCAGATTCTTACGTAATAGACGATGATGACTGGGATGTGCCCCTTTATCCGAACAACTATTTAATCACACCCAAGATAGTAATGCCTGCTGCGGCACAGAATATGACTTTAAAATTTAGTGTAGGCACACCAGCTTTAAATTTAACATGGGCAAGAGAGAATTATTCAGTAATGGTTTCAACAACAGGTACAGCACCTGCAAATTTCACCGCAATTCACACTGAACGCATTAATTATTTAGGTATGCAAGAACGTGAATTTTCGCTTTCGGCTTATGCCAATCAGAACATTTACATAGCTTTCCGTCACTTTGATGTTGAAGACATGACATCATTGTTTATAGATGATGTCTGGGTGGGGGTTCAGTTGCCACCTTTAAATCCACCACAAAATCTACAAGCCAACGTTAATATTTACACCGTAAACCTATCATGGAATGCACCATCGCCTGAACCTACCGGTTACCGCATTTCACGTGGTTCTACTTTACTTACCACAAATCCGATAACTTTAACATCATTTCAAGACAACAACGCACCACTTGGAGTTCATACCTACAGTGTGGTGGCAGTATATTCACAAGGCGATTCTCAGCCAGCAACCACAACTGCGAATGTTGTCGGCGTGCCAGATGCAGAGAACCAATATGTTGGAAACCCTACAAGCTCTACTGTAAGTGATAATTTTATTAATTATTATTATCATGATAGTTTGTCGCAGACAATATATTTATCGAGTGAGCTGAGCTTTGGCACAATTTATCAAATGACAGTGAGATTCACTGGAAATAACGCAATTACTAATCCAAATATTCCAGTAAGGTTATATCTGGCAACAACAACTCAAAGTTCATTCGCGAATGCCAGTAGTTGGGTACCGTTTAATCAATTTACTCTGGTTTTCGAAGGCAACTTACCGGTTAATCGGCAAGGCTCTGTTGATATTAACATCCCGTTTGATACTCCTTTTGAATATACAACAAATAATCTAGTGGTGTTGGCATATAAGGATCATAATGCGTATTTTGGTGGTACAGATGCTAATGCCTTCCAGACAACATCAACGGCAGGGCAAAGTAGAACTATTCATTGGAGAGCAGATAGCACGCCCGGCACACCTCCAACAAACCCTTTCCCGAGTACTTCAGCCACTGATATAAATTCAAGAATAACAAACGCTAATTTCCTTATAATACCTTCTGCGCCTGTTCCTCTGGCACCACCTGTTAATCTGCAAGCCAGTGTGAACGGTCAAAATGTAAATTTAACATGGGAAGCACCTACAGGTGAAACCATGTTTACCCATACGAAAACCGCGGTGTCTACAAATTATGGTACAAACAGCTCTACTGCAAACAACGGATATAGAGTTGCACATAGGTATGATGCACAAATGTTGCAAGATTTAGGTGTTAGCGGTAATATGCTTACAAAAGTTAGTTTCTTTTCTGGTGTGAACTTACAATCTGGAACACATAGAGTTGTGGTTTGGGTGGTTCCATCGCTGTCAAACGCAAATCCGCAAAGCCCGCATCATACAATAACAGTTGGTGCTGTTCCGTCTTCAACTTGGATTGATGTGGAACTGCCGACACCGATAATGATCACACCCGGTAATGAATTGTTGATTGGTTTTGAAGCCTTTGCAACGCTTACAGGGTCAAGTTTTCATCCACTGGCAACTGATGAGGGACCTGTTGTTTCGGGATACGGAGATTTGAATGTTAGTGGTAGTTCATGGAGTAATTTGAATCAAAATCGGAACTTTATGATACGCGGATATGCAAGTGTCGGCGGTAGAACATTGGCTTTTGGGACAGAACGGGAATATGAAGATTCCTTCCCATATTTATGGGGTAGGGATGACATGCGTTCAGGGGATAAAACAGAACGCATACATGATTATCCTACGGCTGACTTTCTTTCAATCGATAATGCTGAACTTTCGCATCAACATAGGGGTGAATTGCATACACTAGATATGCGAACTGATGGGGGGCGTTTCTCAGAATCTGCGGGACGTTCACATCAACGTAGCGGGGAATTGCATACACTAGATATGCGAACTGGCGGGGGGCGTTCCGCAGAATCTGCGGAACGTTCACGACAACGTAGGAGAGAATTTACTACAACAGATATGCGAATAGATGACCTGCGTTCCGTACCGACAAGTCTCCCTCAAAATTCATGGGGCAGAGATACTGTGCATAAGACCCCAACGCGAAACCTCATCGGATACCATGTCTTCCGCGGTAACACACAACTCACCTCAAGCCCGATATCGAACTTATTCTTCACCGATAGTAACGTCCCGTTTGGCACATATACCTATCAAGTTATTGCTGTATATACACATGGTAATTCTCATCCAGCCTCTGTGACGGTTACTATACACAATCCTATAGTTCCAATTCCATACGCCCCAGATTTCAACGTGGCAAACCTTGCTGCTATGAACTGGACTTCAAATGTTGGTCCATATTCTGCATTAGGAAACTTTCTATCCCGTCCCGGTCTGCTTATTGATTCTTATGACACCCCAAGACCGCTTTGGGTTCAGACACCACTTGTTGGTCCAACCTCTGCCAATACACATATAGAATTTGAGTTTTTAGTGTTATTTTATAATTGGGAAGATGATTTGTGGTATTTTATGAATTCTCTTGATTCAGGTGAGAGTATAGAAATAAAAGTATCTACGCAAGCGAACCCGACAGTTTATACATCGGTTCATTTAATCGATAGTACAACAGATCTGGGAACCGAAACATGGAAGGTTTGCAGCGTTCAGTTGAACCAACCTGTCGACCAAATTTACCATTTTAGGATAGAAGTTTTATCACCGTGGGACGATTTAGGAATCTATATAACCGATTTTAAGATTGTGAACAAAGAAATTACCCCGTTGACACCGGTTACAGATTTAGTTGCCAATTTAGACGGTAATGACATTGTTTTGAACTGGAACATAAATTCTACACAGCACACAGGCTTCAGAGTATTTCGTGGAAGCAACTTACTTACCTCAAACCCAATAACAGTTACTACATATAGAGATATCAACCCTGCAAGTGACGTTTTACATTCTTATTCTGTAGTTGCTGTTTACCCCTCTGGTGAAGCCGAAGCTGTGTCAATTTCGATTGTAAAACCGCTTTTTAATCCGCCAAGAAATCTGCAGGCAACTAACCTTTTACCAAGTGTAAGTTTGTACTGGCAAGCACCGCTGTCGCAAAATCATGGAACACTGTCGCACTATAGAATTATGCGTAGGATACAAGATACTGGTTCTTGGTTTGAAATTCATCAAACAGAAAATAACAATATCTTGAGCTTTATCGATAATACAACATTAACCAATATAAGCTATTATTATTATGTCACTGCTGTTTACACGAATCCGGAAGGTGAGTCTGTACCTTCAAATATTGTCGGACCTTTTATCACATATCCGATACCGCTGGCAGCGATTAATCCAGTGCCAAGTAACAATGCAATTAATGTTCCAGTGACACAGATATTGGACTGGTCTATGCCTTCTCAAAGTAGTGAAACTACAGGGTATCGGCTTTATTTTGGAACAACCAATCCACCGCCGCTGCTGGAGACAATAAACTCCCCCCTGCCCCCCTCAGAGAGGGGGTTGCCCCCCCCTCTCTGAGGGGGGTAGGGGGGAGTTCCCTACGGATTTGCAACACAACACTACATATTATTGGCAGGTAGTTCCATTTAATCTAACCGGTGAAGCAGTCGACTGCCCTGTTTGGACATTTACGACAATTGTTGCCATGCCGCAACCTGTAACATATCTAAGCCCTGCTAATAACGCAATATTCACAGAAAACACAGTCACGTTAGAGTGGGTTCATAACGAAAACAATGTTTCTTTAACAGGTTATCGTTTGTTTTTGGGCACTACAAATCCGCCCCCTTTCTCTCAAAACTTATCAAATAATATTACCTCTAGCATTCAAAATCTTTATTCTGGTACATGGTATTGGCAAGTTGTGCCGTATAATCAAGCAGGAGATGTTGTTAATGCACCTATCTGGTCATTCTCTATTGTTCAACTTCCACCTGCGGCAATATATTTGACCCCACAAAATAACCAAACTAGTGTTTCTATAAACCCTACACTCTCTTGGTATCTGGATTCCGGTGGGGGAGATGTGCAGGGGGTTTATATTCATTTCGGCACAACAAATCCGCCGCCGCAAGTTGATACAATTGTAGATGAGGAACGAATAAATGCGTTCCGTACAGGATTGGGGTTAGGTACGTCATGGTCACCACCTTCTCTATTGAATTATGAGACCACTTATCACTGGCAAATTGTGCCGTTTAATATTGCTGGAATTGCTGTAAATCAGCCAATTTGGAGTTTCACAACTTTGCTTCCACTTTTGCCGGATGAGGTGATTAATAGAAACCCTCCCAATAACGCTGTTGGTGTTCCACTTAACCAGATTTTAAGCTGGTCACCTGCTGAAACAGGAGGCACCCCAACAGGGTATAACATCTACTTTGGTAACAGTTTTCCACTTCCACTAGTTGAATCAAATTGGTCGCAAACTTCATGGACACCTCCAGATTTACAACCGCAAACCGAGTATAGCTGGAGAATTGTTGCTATTAATTCCGCTGGTTCAGGTTATGGTTCAACATTTGTTTTCACAACCACATCCCCAGCAGGTATTATTATAAATCCGACATCAATAGAATTTGGTACGATTACAATTGGTCTTGTATCTGAAGTTCAAAATTTCACTATCACCAATGACGGTGGATCTCCACTGATAATAGAAGACATTATCGGAAGTGTAAATTCAACCCATTTCAACATTAGTCACTCATTAATCCCCATAACCATCAACGCCGGTAGTTCTGCAAATGTTTCGGTTTCATTTGAACCTATGTCACCCGGAAGCATAAACTCAACCATAAATATTTTCCACAATGCACAAGGCTCACCACATCAGGTAGCTCTTTCAGGAATCGCAGTTTCACCCGTTTTTAGCCCGCCTTCAAATGTTCAAGTTACCTATCAAAACAACGCAGTTGATATTAACTGGGAATCACCTATGCCATCTGTTTCTACACGAAGCACCGTATTTAGTCAATATAGACTTCTAAGAAACGGTGCGCTGCTTACAACACTTACAAACACAAGTTATACAGATAATTCAGTTATTCCCGACAATCAATATGTTTACAGTGTTATTGCTGAATACGCAAATCCAGAAGGCGAATCTATTCCAGTTAATTCCCCAGCAATTATTGTGCCTATATTCAATCCTGTAAACAATTTACAGGCAAATTTATCAGGACTTACTGTTTCTGTAATTTGGATGCTACCAAACCAACAAACATTTGGTTCTGTTGTAGCTTACAATATAAGTCGTAACGGCAATCATGTGTCAACAACAACAAATCTTTTCTACAATGACACAAATATTTCCGCAGGAATAGAACTAGTGTATACCATAATCGTAGAATATTCCAACCCAGACGGCGTATCTATTGAACAATCAACAAGTTTGACTATTCCTGATTTTGGTATCCCAGTTCAACTTAATATTGAATTATACGATAGACAAGCTAATCTAACTTGGAATGCTCCAACACCACCTTATTTTGGAACCCTTGTGGGGTATAGAATCTATCGAAATCAAGAAGTTCTGGAAAATCATGTCACTGATAACTATTTCACGGATAGTGATTTAACATACAATGTTTCATACACATACCATGTAAAAGCTATTTATATGAACCCAGCTGGTGAATCATTGCCGTCTAACGAGGTTACGATAATTCCACAAGAACTTATACTTCCACCGAAAAATCTGAACTATACTATTGTTGATCAGACAAACGTTCTCTTAAATTGGGAAATTGATGCCCCAGCACAACCAATTGCTTATAACGTTTTCAGAAATAACATGCTTTTAACTATAAATCCAATTTCTGAAACAAATTACACCGACCCGAATAGATTGTTAGATACTCAATACAATTATGCTGTTTCTGCTGTTTATACCACAGGAGAATCTACTCAATCTGAAATTGATGTTATAGTACCGATTTATAACCCACCACGTAACCTTGTTGCAGTGTCTGGCTTAAATGCCACAGTAGAATTAACATGGGAAGCACCATTGCCACAAAACTACGGTGAACTCATCGGATATAATCTGTACCGCGATGGTGAGTTCAAATTGTCAATTGTCAATTCTCAATTGTCAATTGATACTGACCTTCAATACGATATCGAATACACATTTCACGTAACAGCAATCTGGGGTGGAGACATAGATGGCGAATCCTTAGCTTCCAACACCGCTATTATTACCCTAATTGAAGACAAATTACCACCAACTAACCTAAGCTTTGAAATTGTAACATATAATGTAATCCTCTCATGGACTCCACCTGAAGCTAATTATCTAGGATTTAACATATATAGGAGATTATTACTGTTCCCAGATGATGTAATCCATCTAAATCAAAATGAACTTATTACAGAAAATACATTTACAGATTTTAACATTCCCGCTACAGGATTGTATCAGTATTGTATATATGCGGAATATGTTTCAGGAACATCCGAAGCTGCTTGTATTGAGGTTGATTTTATGGTAAATGATACACCTATTGAAAATAAAGTGTTCCAAAACAAATTGTTAGGTAATTATCCAAATCCATTTAATCCGGAAACGCAGATACACTTCTCAACTGAAGCTGATACTTATGTAAATATTGATATTTACAATATTAGAGGACAAAAAATAATTACACTAGTAAATAGATTTTTTGAAAGTGGAGAACATTCCGTTTTATGGAACGGGAAAAATGAACTTGGACGTGATGTGGGGAGCGGTGTCTATCTGATTAATATGAGAACAGAGAATTACGTAGATATAAAACGTATGGTGCTGATGAAGTAGGGAACGCCAGCAATTCTGTAGGGAACGCATTTATTCGTTCCTAGTTCGGTTGGGTTCCATATCGAACTAGGAACGAATAAATGCGTTCCGTACAGGCATAAATGGGGATCCATATCGAACTAGGAACGAATAAATGCGTTCCCTACAGGCGTAAATGGGATCACAACAGAGCAGGAATGAATAAATGCGTTACGTACAGGACTACGGCATGTGTGCTAATTTAACTTAAATCGCAAGAGGATTTGGTTCTTTTACTCCTTTCTGCCTTTATTTCTTCAATTCGTTTGAAACCTGCCTCAGCACCTTTATTGTAGTAATCACAAAATTCTTGGGTAGTCATATTTTTTGTTTTTTCATAGTTATATTCTCTAATTTTGTGTATATCTTCAATGGTGAAATCAGAACTTATTTCCAATTTTGGTTCCATCTTTTCCTCCTAAAATAATAAACTCGGTGGAGCTATTATGTCTATGTTATTAAAACCAAATATATTTGTTATTGCACGAACCCCATTAACTGTTTTTATGTTTACTAAGTGTTTAAAATTCCATGATACAATGTAGTTACACGAACTAACTAATGCACAAGCTATATGTAAACAATCATATCTTGATTTTTCAGTCAGGATTCCTAACCTTATAATTTCGTCAGCAATATTTTTAATACCATCATCTGTTGCAATTCTTTCGTACTCTATATCACCTAAAAATTCATACATTTTGTTTCTCTTTGGTTGATGACATTTATCAATCTCTTCTATTAAAACACTTGATATCACAATATCATATTTACCATTCTTTATATCATTCCAAAGCAAAAGAGTTTCTTGCATCTTTTCAGGGGTGTCGGGTGCCTCTAGATGACTAATTACAGAAGAGTCAAGATAAAGTCTATTTTTTTTCATTGTATACTCCATTACATTATTCGTATTGCCATTGTTTTAGATGTAATCTTTTTGTCAAGTATTTTTTTATTAAAAATAATACTTCAAATCTTTAACGCCGATCTCTGATTGACATTTTTCTGGAACGCTCCGCATTGATATATCGCACACAATTCGTAGGGATAGTATTACACATGCCTACAGCATCTGGAGGGAACGAATAAATGCGTTCCCTAAATTTTATATTTGAAATTGATTTTTTGTATTAAAACATCATAGCTATAATGCTTATTAGTGTTATAAAAGCAACTACACCTTATACAATATACGACACCTTTCTTTTATACAACACGAAGTCACAATCTGCACTTTGAAAACCCGTTCCGTCGCGTTCGGACTCTGTGATGCTAGCTTCATAAGGCCACATAAACTCTGGAAGCACATAACTACAGCAGATGACCCTAGATATCATTAACTTCATTTGAAAAAAAGGTAAAAGTAAATTTAATATATATTTATACCTTACACATGCCGAAGGTATGTGAAGCTATGTAGAAACGGATACACACACCAAATCTGCATCCCGTAGGGATGCAACGAAATGCATAGATTGTTGGTTGCATCCCTACGGGATGCAGATTTGGTGGGTGTATTTGTTTCTACCGAGCCTCACATACCTACGGCATGTGTAAGGTATGAACTTATATTAAATTTACTTTTTAGAGTGCTCTCATTTATTCGTTCCTGGTTCCGATTGGGATCCCATTGAGAATTAGGAACGAATAAATGCGTTCCATACAGGCATAAATGGGGATCCATATCGAACTAGGAACGAATAAATGCGTTCCCTACAGAATTGGTTGCGTTCCCTACAGATTCACTAATAAACATATGTAAGATATTTTCTGGCAATATCTTTAGCATTATTAATTGCTTTATCAGTGGTTGGTTTTAAATTCATTTTATATCTTGGAAAATATCTTAAAATATGTAAAGGTATATCTTTGTTTAAGTTGCTTATAAAATGACACATTTGATGAAGCTCATCTGTATTATCATTTAAACTCTCTATTAATAGAAACGAAATCTCAATATGAGTACGTGAATGTGCATATGTAATTGTGTCTAAAACAGGTTGCAATTCTCCTCCACAAATATCTTTATAAAATGAATTTGAAAATGCTTTTAAATCAATATTCATTGCAGAGACATAAGGCATAATATTTTCTAGAGGTTCAGGGTTTACATAACCATTTGTGACTAACACAGCAGATATATTATTTGATTTCAGAATTTTAGCGGCATCTAAAATGTATTCATACCAGGTAAATGGTTCAGTATAAGTGAAAGCAACATGTTTTAAATCTTTTTGTTGGCATATGTTAACAAGCTCATCAGGTGAAATTGTTCTAGTAGTAGCATCTAGCTGACTAGAAGAGTAATTCTGACAAAACTTACAGGTTAAATTGCAAGAATTAGCGCCAATTGATAATATGTAGTCATCGGGAAAATAATTATATAAAGGTTTTTTTCTCATAGGGTCTATATTTAAGGATATAGTTTCTGAATAATTCATGGCGTATAAATAGCCGGACTCGTTTTTTCTTTTTCTGCAAATTCCATAAGCGTTATCATGTATGATGCAAAAGTTTGGACATAGCAGACATTTAACAGATTTTTCCGTTGCCTGGTAATATAAAGCAGGTTTTTTCATAAAGCCTCGTTAAGTGGTGAAACTCCCTACAGAAATGGGTGCGTTCCGAACAGACCCTATTTTAAAATTTTCCAAAAGCCGTTTTTCATCATCATCTGGCATAACGGTTTTTGTTTTGTAATAACTGTCGATATGGTATTGGACTTCATCGATATTGATCTTGCCTTCAATATTTTGGATGGCATATTTTATCAGATAGGCAGAAGGCTTCAGACCGTCCACTTGCTGCAAACCAATAGCCGTTTGCAAGTTTCGGCTTTTTTCCTTTTTGTCAGGTTCGCACTGACGTATATATTCTTCAAAATCGATCATTAATTCTTTCATAGTTCCATTATTTTAAAGCCTTGTTTTTTTTGTCAAGTAAAAATGTCAATAAAATATTTATGATGTTTTACGGACAGAAGATGCTGTAGGTGTGTGCAAGGTATGAATATATAATTCCACACCATCCCGAAGGGATCGATCGCTACGTAGAAAACGACGCCCTCACCTTGATTTTCATGCCGTAGGTATGGAACCTAGGGGTGTTTCCTGTACGGAACGCAACAAAATGCATAGATTGTTGGTTGCATCCCTACGGGATGCGGTTGGTGGGTGGGGCATCGTTTTCTACATAGCTATCGATCCCTTCGGGATGGTGTGGATTTATATATAAATACCACCTCACACAAAATATGCATAAATCAATATATTTGTATCGATAAAAATCCTATCAGTCATATAAATCATCTCTATTAAACTTGTATGTAGTCGGAAGCAGAGGACGAGTGTTCATGATAGAATCAGGTCTACTACAGGCTCTGATTCTTTTTGGTGTCTGTAAGCTTAAATGAGACACGAGTTCCTGTACTCTGGATACATGTTCAATTGGGAGAGCCCGGATCTTAACAAACAACTCATTCAAAGAAACGGTATTGCCAATTTCTTCCATATTCAACCCCTAATAAAATAATATTTTATTCGTCTGTTTTAACAATGACAGGACCATTATTTTACAGTCAAATATTTTGTCAATAGAAAAGTTTGATTCTTAAAATAATTTGTAACCTTTTCCTGTAGGAACGCATAAATGAGGGCTCTCTAAAAAGTAAATTTTATATAAAATCATACTTTACACATGCCGTAGGTATGTGAAGCTCGGTAGAAACGGACATGCCCACCACAATCTGCGTCCCGTAGGGATGCAACAAAATACGTAGATTGTTGGTTGCATCCCTACGGGATGCGGTTGGTGGGTGGGGTTGTCGTTTTCTACATAGCGTTCGATCCCTTCGGGATGGTGTGGTGCTCGCAGATGGGATAAGGAACGCATAAATACGTTCCCTACGATTATTCCTTCATCCCGGAAGATGTATAACTAGCCATAATATTCTTTTGTGCAATAAGAAAAATAATAACTAGCGGTACAATAGTTAAAGTCGAAGCTGCCATAAGTAACGTAGTTTGTGAAGAGGATTCTTGTGCAAAATAGGATAGCCCCACTTGTACAATTCTTAGTTCTGGGTCGTTTGTCATAATAAGTGGCCACATAAAGCTGTTCCAAGAACCAATTATAGAAAAAACAGTTGCTGTAGCAAGAACAGGTTTCGACAGTGGTAAAATAATTTTGATTAAAATCTTGAATTGTGAACATCCATCTATTGAAGCCGCATCTAGCAAATCTTGCGGAATAGTTTTAAAATGTTGCCTCATTAAAAAGATAGTAAAGATATTTGCAATCCATGGTACAATTAATGCTTGGTATGTATTAATCCATCCTAAATAATTAAGAAGAACATAACAAGGCACTAGGTAAACAGGTTCTGGAACCATCATCATGGAAATAAAGAAATAAAAAATCAAATCTCTTCCTTTAAATCTCATTCTAGCAAATGCGTATGCCGATAAACAAGCAGTAATAATAACCCCTATTAAAGTTGTAAACGACACAAAAATAGTATTTAAAAAATATCTGGCAAAAGGTACTCTATCAAAAACACGTGAAAAGTTTTGCCAGTATAATTTTACGCGTCTTATTTGTTTTAAATCTGATGTATTTACAGTGTAGAAAGAGCGAACTATTCTACCTGTATCATCAATTAAGTTTACAACAGTGGAATCGCCTTTTGCCATAACATGTGAAACTCTAAAAACATTATCATCTTCTGTATAGGAAAGATATTGTTCAATTGGAATGAACCCTGTGTGACCTCTGTTCACTTCTAGTTGTGATTTCAATGCTGTGCTTAACATCCAAATAAATGGAGCTACCATAATGATGCCAAATATTACTAAGAAAGTGTATATAATGACGTTTTTTAACATAGTTTTCTCCTGTGATTATTCCGATTAATAATGAACATGTTTTTCCAGCATCCTTTGTATCATGGTTAAAGTGAGTATAATCACAAATAAAACCAGAGCAATAGTACTTGCATATGCTAAATTTTGAGATTCGCCAAACCCACGCTCAAAAATATAGTACACTATAACTTTAGTGGTTCCTTGAGGACCTCCAACGGGTGGTCCTGTCATAAGATATACTTGTGAAAAGACTTGAAAAGTTGTAATTGTCTTCATCATGAGAACAAAATATGTAGTTGGTGTAATTAAAGGCAGTGTTATTTTAAAAAACTGTTTAATTTTACTTGCACCGTCTATTTCTGCCGCTTCATAATATGAAGTGGAAATATTTTGTAATCCTGCTAAGTAAATAATAGTAGCGTATCCCACACCACGCCAAATAGTTACAATAATGATAGCAAATAAAGCAAGCGAAGGTCCCCCTAAATAAGCAGGTAGCTCAATTCCAATGTTTCTAAACAGCAGAATAAAAACACCTTCATGTTCAGCTAACCAGCGTAACGGGTCGAAGCCTAACAATCGAAGAAAAGCATTTGCCAATCCAAATTGTTGGTTGAAGATAATCTTCCAAACAATTGATAATGCAACTAATGAAGTAACAAATGGGATAAAATAAACGGTTCTAAAAAAACTTTTTAGAACTTTTATCTGGTTTAAAAGAACGGCAAAACATAAAGAAAAAACAATTGTAAGTGGCACTACGAAAATAACAAGGTAAAATGTATTTAACATTGATTTCCAAAATTCAGGGTCTTTTAGCAGTACCAAATAATTATTTATTCCTATGAAATCGCCAATACCTGTTAAATTCCATTCAAAAAAACTGATAACGAAAGATAAAATAATTGGAATAAAACGGAAACTAATAATAATTAATGCGGCAGGTAAAATGTATAACCAAGGCGCAATTTTTTTATCCATGTATCCTCCTTAATTCTGTAGGGAACGCATTTATTCGTTCCTAATTCGGTATTGATATAATTTTATTCCAACCGACCATGGGATATTGAAACAAAATATATTCCCAACCGAACTAGGAACGAATAAATGCGTTCCCTACAGAATATGGTCATTCAACAAACTTAATAATTTCATTCCAATGTTTATCAAGAGCTTGTTGATTTTCCATCAGAATAGTTTTTGCTTTTTTCCCTAGATTAATTCTGTCTTCAGTGTTGTCGTATAACATTTGAATATAATTAACAAGTTCTTCTTTTTTAGCCACAATAATCGCTTTTTCTTCTAAAAACATGTCAACTGTAGCAACGCATGACTGATGATATTCTCCAATAATCACAATCTTTTCATACCATATTGCTTCTAATGGATTGTGTCCGCCATAGTCAAAGAAGCTGCCTCCAATAATAGCAACATCACTTAAAGCGTAAATTTGAGGTAGTACCCCCATTTCATCAACTATCAGGAAAGGCTTTGCTGGAGTAGATTCAGAAAACAGAGAATATTCATTTTTATCAAAAATATCTTCAATTTCTGGTAATCGTTGCAGATGTCTTGGAGTGATAATAATTTTAAGTCTTGGAATAGTTTTTTCAAGTTCGTAATAAACATCTTTAATGAGTTCTTCTTCACCGGGACGTGATGAACCAATTGCAACAATAAAATCATTAAATTGATATTTCCATGCACTTCGTAAGACGTAAGATTCATAAACAGGTAAGTTTACAGAGAATTTTAAATTATTAGCAGTTATAACGTTTTTGAACTTAAGCTTTGTATATTTATCCGCTTCCGACTCGGACTGTGCGCATATCAGTTTAATAGTAGAAAATTCTTTTCTTAGAAACCATCTTAATCTTCTATACTTTCCAAGAGTTTTTAAAGACATTCTGGCGCTAACCATCACAACAGGAATTTGATTTTTGTAAGCTAAGTTTAGCATACAAGGCCAGATTTCTGTCTCAACAAGAATTATTAAGTATGGCTTAAATGCCAGAAACGCTTGTTGCATTACATGTGGAACATCAAGCGGGAAATGGTGTACCAAAAGCTTTCCCGATATTTCTTTTGCTGCTGCAATACCAACCTTTGTATTACTTGTCATAACAAATGTTTTTCTATTATATGTTTCTAACAACCTACGAACCAGTGGTTTTACAGCGTTTACTTCGCCAAGAGAAGCTGCATGTATCCAAATAGATTCATCTACATAAACATTCTTGAAAGATGTCCTTTGCTTAAAATCATGCTTACGTAAAGTAATATATAAGAAAGGATAAGATACATAGTAAGCTAACGTAATTATAAATTTAAATATAAACATGGGTGTTATTGTTTTTTTTTCAGAAAATATGTCAAGAATAATTTTGCGTGAATTAAAAATTTTCTTGACAAAAGAATGATATTTTTTTGTACATGCTTCTATATTCTGTAGGGAACGCATTTATTCGTTCCTAAATAAAAAATAAAGGAATATTAATTATGTATTGCACTAACTGTAAAACATTATTAGCTAACGCAGCTGATCTGTGCGTGAAATGTGGATTAGCACCGAAATCTTCCAATAGATACTGTTCTGAATGCGGACATGAACGACAAGCCCACGAAGAAAAGTGTCCTGAATGCGGCATTGAACTGATTTATCACATTAGTAATAAAGATGGAATTCTAACTTTTTTATTAGCTTTGTTTTTGGGGATGCTTGGAATAGATAGATTGTATACTTCCAATTTGTTAATAGGGATCCTTAAAATGGTTAGTTTAGGTGGTTTAGGCGTCTGGTGGGTATACGATATTTATTTGCTCGTAACGGGGAATTATAAAGATAAGTATGGACGGGTTGTAAGAAGTGAGTCGGGGGGGTGATTCTGTACGGAACGCATTTATTCGTTCCTAGTTCGGTATTGATATAATTTTATTCCAACCGACCATGGGATATTGAAATAAAAATTTATTCCCAACCGAACTAGGAACGAATAAATGCGTTCCGTACAGGATTGGTGTGCGTTCCGTACAGAAAAATTTTATTTGACAAAAATTCAAGATTTTTTTCTGTTGTATAAACGAGGGAAATTATGTTAAAAGTTGGTGTTGTAGGACTAGGGCATTTAGGTAAACATCATGTTAGAATATTGTCTCAGCTAAACGATTGTAAACTAGTAGGGGTATACGATATTCTGCCTGAAAGGACGGTTGAATTTGCTGATTTGTACAATGTTAAAGCATTTTCAAGTTATACTGATTTATTAACAGAGGTGGATGTAGTTGATATTGTAGCAACCACATCATTTCATTATGAGTTAGCAAAGCCTGCTTTAGAAAACGGGTGTCATATTTTTATTGAAAAACCAATAACAAATACAAAAGAACAAGCACAGGAGCTTATTAATATAGCAGATAGGAAGGGTTTAAAGATCCAAGTTGGGCATATCGAGCGTTTTAACCCTGTAGTAATGAAAATTGCAAGTAACGTAGAAAACCCTATGTTTATTGAAACGCATAGACTTGCTCCATTCACGCCTCGCGGTTCTGATGTTCCTGTTGTGTTAGATTTAATGATACACGACATTGACTTAATTATGGCATTTGTTAAAAGTAAAATTAAAGATATTAGAGCTTCAGGCGTTGCCGTTTTAACAAAAAACATTGATATAGCAAATGCGCGTCTAGAATTTGAGAATGGTGCAATTGCCAATGTTACTGCCAGCAGAATATCAATGAAGCGAGAACGGAAAATTAGATTTTTCCAAAGAAATTCATATATTTCTGTAGATTTTGATAATAAATCTGTAAGTGTTTTTAAATTATCTGAGAACATATATTCTATGATGCCAAGCATAATGTCTGGAGATCTGGACTTCAATCCATTAGATATGGTTAATTTTGAAGAAATAAAGTCCTCAGAAAATGATAAAGATGCTTTAACAATGCAGCTTGAGTCTTTTATAGAATCAATAATTCATAATAAACGACCAGTAGTTGACGGAAATGACGGACTGGCTGCATTATCCGTAGCTTTACAAATTATGGATATAATAAAAGAGTAAAAGGAGTTAACATGCAAACAATATTAGTAAAAAATCTGAATCAACATCTTGGAGAGCAAGTTGTAATTAAGGGTTGGGTTAGAAACATAAGGTTCAGCGGAAAACTTATTTTCATTATTTTTAGAGATGGAACAGGTGAAGTGCAATGTGTTGCTTTTAAAAACGATTTAACAGAAGAACAATTTGCTGTTGCAAAGAGTTTAACTATAGAATCTTCTTTAATTATTACTGGTGTTCCAAAAAAACACGAGAAACTTGAAAACACTTTTGAGTTACAGATTAACGATATTAAACTTATTCAGCTAGCTATTGATTATCCAATTGCTAAAAAAGATCATGGAGCTGATTTCTTGTTAGAAAATAGGCATCTCTGGTTACGTTCTACAAAACAACATGCTATCATGAAAATTCGCCATACTTGTTATTTTGCCATCTGCGATTATTTAAACGAAAATGGTTTCTATAGATTTGATTCGCCTATTCTTACTCCAAACGCTTGCGAAGGCTCAACTACGCTATTTGAGCTTCAATACTTTGACGAAGGAAAGGCTTTTTTATCACAATCTGGACAGCTTTATTTAGAAGCGGGAATTATGAGTTTAGGTAGGGTTTACGATTTTGGTCCTGTATTTAGAGCTGAAAAGTCCAAAACCCGTAAGCATTTAACAGAGTTCTGGATGATGGACGCCGAAGCTGCATTTGTTGAACATGAAGAGAATATGCAAATTCAAGAAGGTCTAATTAGACACGTGATTAAATCGGTGTTAAAGTATAACAAACAAGAACTTGAAACATTAGAAAGAAATATTGAAAAATTAGAATTATGCGATGCACCATTTAAAAGAATGACACATAGAGAAGCTATTGAATTTTTACAAAATAAAGGTGTAAATATTGGATTTGAAGATGATTTTGGTGCTGCCGATGAAGCTGCTCTAACAGAGGGTTTAGAAGTTCCGCTGTTTATTGAGAAGTGGCCTAAAGCCATAAAAGCGTTTTATATGAAACGCGATAGTGAGGATCCGAATCTGGTTTTAGGTGCTGATTTACTAGCACCGGAAGGTTTTGGAGAAATAATAGGTGGTTCGCAGCGTGAAGATGATTACGAAATATTAAAAGATAGAATGTTGGAAAACAAAATGGACTTAGAGCCCTTATCATGGTTTCTTGATTTGAGAAAATATGGCACAGTTCCACATAGTGGATTTGGGATTGGATTGGAAAGGTTAGTTGCTTGGATGTCGGGTACTTCTCATATCCGCGAAACTATTCCATTTCCAAGAATGATATACAGAATATATCCTTAAAATATAAGAGGTTAAGAATGAATATACTAATTACAGGCGGAGCAGGTTTCATTGGTTCACATCTATGCGAATCGTTGCTTGCCGATTCACATCGTGTTACGATTATTGATAATTTGTCTACCGGAAAGTTCTCAAATATCTCTCATTTACAAGAAAATAAGAATTTTAATTATGTTCTTGGTACTATTTTAGATAGATCAATTATTGAAGGTCTTATTGCTGAATCTGATGAGATTTATCATCTGGCAGCTGCTGTGGGTGTTGAATATATTATTAACAACCCGCTATTGTCCTTAAAAACTAATATCATAGGCACTGAGAATGTGTTAGAATTTGCAAATAAATACAAGAAAAAAGTTTTATTAGCTTCTACTTCTGAAATTTATGGGAAAAGCGAAAAGATTCCTTTTAAAGAAGATGATGATAGAGTGCTTGGAAGCACACACATTACACGCTGGGGATACTCCTGTTCAAAAGCTATTGACGAATTTATAGCACTCGCCTATTTCAGAGAAAAAAAATTACCAGTTGTTATTGTTAGGTTATTCAATACCGTAGGACCAAGACAGTCGGGGCAGTATGGAATGGTGATTCCAAAATTTGTGAAAAACGCACTATTAAACCACCCCATAACTATTCATGGAACAGGAAAACAATCTAGATGCTTTGTTGATGTTGCTGATGTTGTATCTGGAATTAAAAACCTTATGAAAGAGCCAAGTGCTATTGGGCAGATTTTTAACATAGGAAATACTGAAGAGATTTGTATTGAAGACCTTGCTAAAAAGATTAAAGTGCTTGTGAAAAGTAATTCCAAAATTGAATATATTCCATACGAAGAAGCATATGAAGAAGGTTTTGAAGATATGCTTAGAAGAATGCCAGATCTTACGAAAATTAAAGAATGTATCGGATATATACCTAAATATAATCTGGATATGATTTTGGAGAGAGTTATTAAGTATTATGAAACTTAAGTTACATCGATTATATAAGGAGCGCATTTATTCGTTCCATACCTTACACATGCCGAAGGTATGTGAAGCTAGGTAGAAATGGATACACACACCAAATCTGCATCCCGTAGGGATGCAACCAACGCAATTTGTAAATTTCGTTGCATCCCTACGGGATGCAGATTGTGGGGGGGATGTCGTTTTCTACATAGCGATCGATCCCTTCGGGATGGTGTGGATTTATAAATAAATACCTTGCACACGCCTGCAGAATAAAAACCATAAAAGGAGCAAAAAATGACCAAAAAAACAATATTATTTCTTTTCATTGTATTAACATGGATAATCGCTAACATTAGCGCCCAAACCACCCATATAGACCCAGATTCTTATATCTTAAAATCCGGCGATATATTTTTTATACAATCATCAATTGTTGATTCTTTGGTGGTTCGTACTCCTATATTACCAGAAGGCAGTGTTAGCCTTTTCCCGTTTGCAGACAGCGTTTATGTTGCAGGGCTAACTCTTACAGAAGCTTACGATAGAATACACAATAAAGTTGGCGGAAACGTTTCAACTAACAGGTTTTTAATACAATTAGGTTCAATTTCACCAATTCGGTTTAGCATTCACGGAGCAATAAGAACGCCCGGCGAGTATAATGTTGACAGTGTAATTACTTTAATGCAAGCAGTTTTATTTGCTGACGGTTTTGCAGCTCAAGCCAGTAGAAGGGTTAAAATCTTACGTGGAGCAACGATAACAGAATACGATTTAAACCTCTTCTTAACAGAAGGCGACACTCGTAACAACCCCTTTATTATGCAAGATGATATTATCATGGTAAATTTGGCTGAAGAATATGTTTCTGTTTATACGATTCAAGACCCTTCTATAACTCTTCAGGTAATTGAGTTTTCTTATCACGGAGAAACAATATCGGATATGCTAACTAAATTATTGAATAGGTTTAATTTATCTAATCTTGAGACATTTACTGTACTTCGTGGTGATCAATATTTTACTGTAGATAAGAATTTTAGTTTACAACATGAAGATAAATTGTATATTGCTATGGAAGAATTATTTGTGTATGTTACAGGATTCGTTGCACGACCCGGTAGATTGTTTTTTAATGGAGTTACAGAACCACGTTTTTATATAGCACAGAGCGGTGGTGTTATTCCCAACGGCTCTCTTACTAAAATTTATCTTATACAAAATAATGGAGATAGAGTTCGTTATGTAGGGCAGGATATATTACCCGGTGATACTATATTTGTGCCAGAATCATTAAGAAGCCAGATAATTTCATGGTTGGTTCCTACAAGTACTGTAATTTCATTAATATACACTTTAATTTTGATTGGAGTTAGTATATAATGAATGTCCCTTTACTTGATTTAAACGCACAATACGAACCTATTATTGATGAAATTAAAATAGAAATTGAGAAACTTTATTCCTCTCATCATTATATTCTTGGACCTATTGTTCGCGATTTTGAGCATGAAATAGAGAAATATTTAGACGTGAAACATGCAATTGGATGTGCTTCAGGTACAGATGCTATTCTATTGTCTTTAATGGCTATTATGATTTTGAATAATTCTAATTTAGAAGCGTTTGCTGATAAAAAAAAGATTAATTCTGTTTCACAAGCTAAAAACCAAGCAGAGATTATTACAACACCTATGTCGTTTTTCGCTACTGCTTCAACAATTGTTCGTAGTGGTGCAAAACCTGTTTTTGTTGATATTGATGAGAAAACTTTTAACATAGACCCTGAATTAATTGAAGAAGCAATAACTGAGAATACCATTGCTATTATGCCTGTTCATCTGTTTGGTCAGTCTGCTGATATGGATAGAATTTTGGAGATAGCTAAGAAATACGGTCTGTATGTTATTGAAGACAACGCTCAAGGCATAGGTGCTAAATATAACAACAAATATGCAGGTACTATTGGAGATATCGGAACCCTATCATTTTTCCCAAGTAAAAACCTAGGTGCTATGGGTGACGCTGGAATGTGTTTAACAAATAATGATGATATTGCTAATATTATTAAGCAGTTAAGAGTTCATGGTGAAAATCCGAAATATTTTCATAAATATATTGGGTTAAATTCAAGATTAGACTCAATTCAAGCAGCCGTACTAAAAGTTAAACTTAAATATTTAGAGAGTTGGTCGGAAGCTAGAAGAGAAAATGCAAAATATTATTACGAATTATTATCAGATATTAGTGAAATAGAATTGCCATATGTTAGTTCTTTTAATAAACATATTTACAACCAGTTTACTATTCTTACTAAACAAAGAGATGAGCTTATGATTCATCTTAATAAAAATTATATCGGATGTGCTGTTTATTATCCGTTGCCGCTGCATTTACAAGAATGCTTTGCTTACCTGGGAGGTAAGATTGGAGATTGTCCTGTTTGCGAAGATATTTGTAAACAAGTGCTATCTATTCCAATTTATAGCGAGTTAGATATAAAGCAGATTGAATACATTGCAAAAAAAATTAAAAAATTTTTTAAACATGATTAGGAGAGATAAAAAACATGAAAATTGTTGTTTGCATTAAACAAGTTCCAGACACCACTGATATCAAAATAGACCCCGTAACTAACACCTTGATTAGGGAAGGAGTGCAAAGCATTATTAACCCCTTCGACTTGTATGCTATCGAAGAAGCTGTTAAATTAAAAGAGTTGTTCCAGCATGAAAATGCTACTGTTACGGCTTTAACAATGGGACCACCACAAGCTGAGACTGCTCTTAGAGATGCTGTTGCTCTTGGCGTTGATAATATAATTCTGCTTTCTGATAGAAAATTTGCAGGTTCAGATACTTTAGCAACTAGCTTAACTCTTGCTACTGCTATTAAGAAAATCGGAGATGTTGACATTATTTTCTTCGGGCAACAAGCGATAGACGGTGATACTGCTCAGGTAGGACCAGGTGTTGCTGCTCATCTAAATATTGAACAAGTTTGCTTTGTTTCTAATATAAAGTTAGAACAGGACAATGTTGTTGTAGAAAGATTAATGGAAGATGGATATGACACACTTTATACTCAACTACCACTCGTTGTTACTGTTGTTAAACAAATTAATACTCCTAGATTGCCTTCACTTAGAGGAAAGAAAAACGCAAAATCTGTTGAACTAACTACATGGAATGCAAATGATTTAGGACTTGATGAAGCTAATATTGGACTTAATGGTTCACCTACTCAAGTTGTTAAAATATTTTCTCCGATTCTGCAAAAAAATGGAGAAAAACACGAAGTTAGTGCTGAAGATGCGGTTGAAATTCTTTTCTTAAAATTGAAAGAGATTAAATCGTGATTATAGATTCTGTTGGGAATGCATTTATTCGTTCCTAGTTCGATATTGAACCCAAAAAAAAATAAAAATCAAAAGATAGGGTTACTTTTTGGTGATTTTTGTCTATATAATATATAGGGGATTTTAAAGGGTGGGAATGCATAAATGAGGGCACTCTAAAAAATAAATTTATATAAAATCATACCTTACACATGCCGTAGGTATGTGAAGCTAGGTAGAAACGGATATGCCCCCACAATCTGCATCCCGAAGGGATGCAACGAAATGTACAAATTGCATTGGTAGCATCCCTTCGGGATGCGGTTGGTGTGTGTGTATCCGTTTCTACCTAGCTTCACATACCTACGGCATGTGTAAGGAACGGATTTATATCTGTACGGAACGCATTTATTCGTTCCTGTTCCGCATTGTTCCCAACAGAACTAGGAACGAATAAATGCGTTCCCTACAGATATAAATGCGATCCACAAATTATACCCCCCCCCAATAAGGAGACACAACCATGAAAAAAACATTATTTACATTACTCATCTTATTATTATGCAATACGTACCTATTTTCATTAGGTGCATTCAACCTTATTTCTGGCAATAATCGATCAGATTTAAACTGGTTCGAGATTGACACTGGTCCTGTTAAAATTATATATAATAATGGTTTGTACAACACCGCCTTACGTGCAGCTGCAATCGCAGATTCAACTTATTCTACTCTAACAAAAACATTTGATATAGTACCCAAGAATCAGATTTTGATATACATATCAGATCAGGATCTTATAACCAACGGTGCTGCCTTGTTAGACCATTATATTTTCATCTGGGTTGATAGCAATGATTTCGTTAAATTATTCACAGGCAATCAGAAATGGTTAGAAAAAGTCATCCCACATGAAATGGTTCATTGGTTTGTTTTTTATACAATAAAGGACTGGCTTTCAACTATAATGCCGATAACTCAGCTAACTTTCCCCGGTAATTTACATGAAGGTTATGCAATGTTTTTTAGTGGTGAGCCTTGGGGTTACAATCGTGGTGATAGATTTCTTAGAACATATAGTTTTGCAGAAAATAATAAAGAAACTGATTGGTATTGGTTTGGTAATTTCATGTATTCAAGTGGATTTTCATTTGTAAAGTATGTTGCCGAATTTTATGGAGAGGATTCATTAGTTGAATTATTAAAGTACAGAGGTAAAAGTAATTTATATGATTTTGATAAAGCATTCAAGGAAGTTTTTAACATGCCTTTTTCACAAGTTTATGATTCGTGGTCACGCTATATTCAAACTTGGTATTATGGTGAAGCATATGTACAAAAACTAAATCATTCAGATACTTTTTCAAGCGAACTGTCGATTAATGCTGTTACACAACTTGAACCAACTTTTCAGATTAAGGATTTTGTGATTAAAGAAGATAATATTGTTGCCCTTGTAAGACTTAATAAACAACAGCAATATGACTCTTTGATTCATGGTAAAATTATCATTGACAGCTTAGCTGTTAATAAATTTCATATAGAAGAATATAGAATAATTGAAAATTCTGTTTATTTTAACGAGATGGACATTAGTCAGAACGGAAAATATGTTGTTTATTCAAGACTGGCAAGGCACGATAAAGGCAGGGTTGCCCCAATGATAACACTATATTGTGCTGAAAGCCGTAAGAAATTTAGGTTTGGAGAAGGAGATTTTCCGACTGTAAATAATGAAGGTGATTTCTATTTCCAATCTACTACTAATATTATGTTTGGGAGTAAAGATTCAAATATTTCAACTTTTCTGCCTTTATTACCAGATAATCAGATTGTGGATTTGAAAATTAGTCCAAATGGAAAATATCTTCTAGCGACTATATTTGATAAAGAGCGTGATTTTTTACTTACTGTATTAGATACTGATAATCAAGATAATGACATGATTAGAAGCGTTTACCAACTACATTCAATGCCACAACATACTTTATGGAAAGACGACTCTAACATAGCAGTTATGATAGAAAATGAGAATAATTTTAAACTTGAACTTTTAGTATATAATATTGAAACTGATGAAGTAAAGTATTATGATTCACCACCTTACAATATCGCTCCGAAATTATTATTTGATTATGATGACGGATTGAGTGTAATTGGGTTTTCAGAAATTCATAGGGCTAGAAATACTATTGGTAAAGTAGATTTTCCCGAGAAAAGCAATGCTGATAATACCATTACTCCACAACCTATAAATTATTATAACAGATGGATATACAGCGAGCCTATCTATAAAATTCCTGACGTTATTATACCATATGATTATATGAAAGAATCAAAATACTCTTCATGGAAGAATATTAGATACAGAATGGGATTCGGATTTCCAACTGGCAATGGTCTCACTGGTATGGTTGTTTTATCAGAACCTCTCGGAAAACATGTGATTAATGCTGTAGGTTTGTTTCCTTTATTTAGGGATAACCACCCTTATTGGATGATTGATTATATAAATAGCACGCTGTTTCCTACACTTTCTTTCTCTGCTATTAGAACAGACTGGTTTGCTGGTATTAGCAACGAAAAGATTATTACTAATAAATTAGAATTGTACTCTGTAAAAGCCTATTTTCCAGTTAATTTTAGACATCGCCCATTCGATGGTCTTAACTATAATTTGGGATTATCATATTACGATTTCAAATTACAAAACCGTTCTGCTCAGTTCGATGATAGATATGATGATGAAAATATGTTTATTGGTACACTTGGAATGAATTATAACTATAATTTATTTTGGAGAAACAGTATGTATCATCCGGTAAGGCTATTTGATGCTGATATTTCTTTCGATATTGCCGATGAATCATTAGGTATGCAAAGAGATTATCAACAATTAAAAGTTTATACTGATGTTGCTGTGGCACCATGGCTTTACGGAAAAATTAACGGTCATTTTACTATTAGAAACAGATCTAGCTATAGATTAGCACAAAAAGACCCGTTATTACAATTCATGCCGGGTGTTGATGATTCTGAGTTCATTTTTATTGGTGGAAAACCTGCTTTTTCAAGAATGTACTTGCGCGGATATAACGAGCTTATCTGGAGTAAGGAAATGTTCGCAACTCAAAATGAAATTACTTATAAATTAATAGATGGTGGTGAGTTTAGCCTTGATGCTATTTCATTGATTTCTGCTAGTTATCAAGGCGTATCGCTTTGGTATGACTATACAAAAGTATCACAAATCGTCCCCGTTGTAAACGATGATACAGAAGAGAAAAGTTTTGAAGCTATTGGCTGGGAATTTAAATCTGCTTGGAATATTTTAGGGATTCCTACCTTACATAAATTCGGTCAGGCATATGATGTAAGTGGTAAAAAATTAGATTTTTACTATATATTAGAAATTCCAATTTTTCATTTTTAATTTGAAAACAAGAACTCTTCGTAAAGTATTAATGACTTACATGTTATCTTAACATGCAAGTTTATTGAAAACCAGTCAAGAATCTTTGTATTAACTAATCGACATCTGTCGTTTAAGATATTAGGCTTATTTATATATTCTCCTGCTGTTTGAATATAATTATTCCATTCTTTTATTTCTGAAAGATTTATCGGAAAACCTAATAAATATGTCAGTTTTATTAAAAACCTCCAGATTATTAATAAATGATTGTTATGTACTTTAGGTATATAATCTAAATAAGCTAATAATAAATTAAAAAAATCATGCGATTCTTCTTCTGATATTATTAATTGTGACATTATTTCAAGAGCTATTTGACTGGATAACAATTGTAAATATGGTTGATTGGACATATCTTTATATTGATACAAACTAGTCTCGGTTATTATATGAAGATTGCTTTCTTTTTTAATGTACAATATTTCTATATAATTGCCTAATTCAAAATGAGATAATGATACAGATTTAGCCCGACGAACACCCTTAGCGATTAAAGATAACACACCATGTGATTCTGTTAATACACGGACGATATAACTGCTTTCTTTATAATTTATCTTGTTTAATACTATTGCATGTGTTTTTGTTGTCATTGTTTTTTTTCATCCTGTAGGGAACGCCCCCAATTCTGTACGGAACGCATTTATTCGTTCCTTGTTCGGTATTGTCATTCATCCCAAATCCCAGACAAAATGCGTTCCCTACAGAACTAGGAACGAATAAATGCGTTCCGTACAGATAGAAGGAGAAACGAATAAATGAGGGCACTCTAAAAAGTCCTACCTTACACATGCCGTAGGTATGTGAGGCTCGGTAGAAACGGATACACCCACACAAACCGCATCCCGAAGGGATGCAACGAAATGCGTAGATTGTTGGTTGCATCCCTACGGGATGC
>Ga0099364_10002517_pt1 | contig 29144 bp, 18 predicted proteins | sample TergutTh196P3_FD_73070 | JGI IMG/M metagenome (GOLD analysis project Ga0099364, IMG submission 73070) | Microcerotermes parvus P3 segment gut microbial communities from Pointe-Noire, Republic of the Congo - Th196 P3 | ecosystem: Host-associated > Arthropoda: Insects > Digestive system > Gut ...
TTCTAGGATTACCTGCCAAATCAATATGATACATCATATCTGATACATCGATACCGGCATCTATTCCGAGTGAACTTTCACTTAAATAATAGTATTCCCATTTATCTGGTGTTAAATTCGGTTCATATTGACCTACAAACATAGGTGAATCATAAATTACATTGTTTTGCTTTACTGGAGTCATTCCCCATAAACCTAGATATTGTCTATTGTCATATAGTATTGAATTATTCATGGTGGCAACATTACTATTTAAATAAAGTTCATATGGTATTTCCGGATTATAAAGTATAACGTTATTCATATCAAAATTAACCCTGCCATATAAAGCAAAATCAGCTCCTCTGTTATTAGCTATTGTCCAATTATTTAGTATATAATCACTTTGATTGTTTTCAAAGCTTATCATTGGTTCAGAAATAGAAACATAATTATTGCTCACTAAAACATTGTTCCAAACACCTTTCCCACGAATATCTGTCTGACTATAACCAGTATGCCATCGGACAAATGCATCATAACCACCATCATTGTTGTTATTTGTTATCGCGATATTGTTAGCAAATACATTTGGTGAATAGCCACTAGAGATGACAGTTTCAGTATAATTGCCATCTATTATTATATTTTCTAAATAAGTAGAATTTATGTCCCTTATGTATACAGCCCCAATATTAGAATTTTTTACAATAATGTTTTTTATATATGCCTGTGTATCTGTAACATAAGAATCATTTTCCCATTCGTCTGCAGTAATAGTAATTGCTTGTCTACCTAAACAATTCTCTATCACTATATTAGATATTCTTGATATTTTAGCACCACCTGCAATTGGTTCCCCCCTATAAATATAACCTACATTTTTAATGGTTAAATTACTTATTTCTATTTCGGCGTTAAGATCGTAATATCCAATATTGTTCGGTAAACCTGGATTATCTATAATGGTTTCTTCTACACCAAAACCGATAAGATTTGTCCAGCCGTAAAGTTGTATAGGAAAGATTTGCCCTGTATCTCTTGAATAAATTCCCGGTGCAACATGAATTGTTTTAGGAAACCCGGGCTTCGGTTCTAAAATTAATGCTGCATAGCGTATCGTTTTTAATGGTTCATTAGGGTTAAAACCTGAATTGTTATCATCTCCCCATGGTGCAACATATAAATCATTATCTACGCTAATATAAAATGCTCTTAATATATCAATAATAATATCGAATGTAACATGTGGGTTGAACATTCGACCAATAAAATGCTGATCAGGTTCTGTTATTATTTTACTTCCTTTATCAAGGTAGATAGCTCTAACTCTGCTATTACTATGTATGTATATATCTTGCCACCTACCGCCTTTATTTCCATATATACTGTTTCTATTTGTTTGTGAAAATTCTATAGTGAGAGCGCCATCTTGTAATAGACCAGCACCTATAGTTAAAGATGTATTATTAAATATCTGATTGTTTTCTAAATAAATAGTTCTTGGCATGTGTATATATGTTTTTAATATTAAAGCACTTCCTTCGTGACGGTTAAAATTATTTGTGAGTATATTGTTTTTTATTACAGCATTAACAATGTAAGTTCTTATTCCACCAGATTCTGTTGGGTAATAATCATTATGATCCACCCCTTGAACATTGTTACTAATTGTAAATCCATCTACAACAGTAGTAATATCTATAGCGTACGATGGCAAACTATCATATCCCATATGTAGTACATATTCATGAAATTGAGCTAATAATCTTGTGTTATGTATATATGTAGTGTCTTGAGTAGTTGCATACAAACTTTGTATTGTTATTGATTTTAGGTATGTTTTAAATGGGCCATAATGATCACCCGGATAAACGACAATAATAGCACCTTCATCAGGTGCTGCGTTTATTGCATCTTGTAGATTTGTGAATTGTTTATCACCGCTGAGGCAAACTTCAAGAACAACATCAGCCGTGTCTATTGTAAGGTTTTTTTGGGTGTAATTAAACCCATTGTTTACTAAATTGTCTGCTGAATAATCAGCTATATAATCGTTTTGTGTTGATATGTGTGTGATGCTAAGAAGCAAAGTGTATGATAGTATCATTATGATGATTGTTATTGTTTTTTTCATTTTTATTCACCTATATGTTTTATATTTTATTGTGTTATATTTTGTAGGGAACGCAACCCTATCCTGTAGGGAACGCATTTATTCGTTCCTAGTTCGGTTGGGTTCCATATCGAACTAGGAACGAATAAATGCGTTCCGTACAGAAAACTCCCCCCTGCCCTCCTCAAAGAGGGGGGTGGGGAAGGAACGAATAAATGCGTTCCGTACAGAAAACTCCCCCCTGCCCCCCCTCAAAGAGGGGGTGGGGAAGGAACGAATAAATGCGTTCCCTACTTCATCAGCACCATTCTGTTTATTTCTGAACCTGAATCTGTTTCAAGTTTATAGAAATATACGCCTGAAGAAACACTGTTTTTGTTGCTATCATCTCCGTTCCAAATAACTGTATGTCTACCAGCTGTTTGAACAGTGTCAATCAATGTATTAATCATTTGTCCGCGAATATTGTATACTTGAAGTTTAACATTTCCAGACTGACCCAATGTATACGCAATAGTTGTAGACGGATTAAAAGGATTGGGATGATTACCTTCAATAAACGTTTTTGTTATTATTTCATCTTCAAAAATTGGTTTTTCATTTTTGAAAGAAACAATATAAAAATCGTCTTTTGTATTTAAATCAAGTTTTTTATCCTGAAATAGGCTTGTTTTTGAATCTTGAACTGTATAGTTTCCCATTGTTCTTGCACCTGATCTAGCACCATACACAACAATCTGAAATTCAATTTCAGCATCTTCAAGATCGGTTTCTAAAATATAGGCATTTAACTGCACTATCTCACCCATAATAACTTCTGCACCAACAAGTTCATTGTTTACCAAAAGCCCTATTTCACCAATCTCTTCAACCGCGTATTCTTCGGGAAGATAAATATAGATAGGTGTATAATCTATCTGTTCTTCATAAATGAAATATTTTGTAACAGGGTGTATATATGGGGCGTTATTAGGGGGTGTATCATTTATTTTCCAAGTGAAGTTTTTAGAGACGTTGCTGGTAAATTTCAAAGAAACCGCTTCTCCAAAATTTATTTTTGGAAATCCAGCAGGTTCAATCCAGTTTCCATTATCATCTTTGCGAACTGTCCATTTTTGAGTTTTTATTTCTTTTATAAAAGGTAAAACATCTTGCAAGGCATAAAGCGGACGCTCACTTGTCTTTTTATAATAACCAACCCATATTTCTCTTTCGTCCGTACCGGGATCTTTTCCTTCAAGCGTTATAAAGTAGTTGCCGAGTTCATTCCCTTCATTTCCAAATAAAAAGCCGCTAACCACAATGGGATATGGTGGTGTAGGCCTTGCAGTACCTGTCAACTCTATTTTATAACCATATCTGCTATTCAGGCTTGTCGGTATATTATCACCCCAGTTCACACCTGTCCATTTGATCTCGCCTTTTTCTGTAGAATTATAATTCCAAACAATCTTTTCCAGCAGACCTTCGGTAAATAATTCATTGTCACTGTACTTATGAAGGTTGTAGTAGAGTTCATCTGCCGAGTGTTCATCATCAATCTGTCCTTCATAAAGCTTGTCTATATATGGAAAACTAACCCAATTGAATTTATCCACACGTAATGGCAATGTAGGTCCTAAATCTATTGGATCAATATAGGTTAACGCAATAGGTCTAGTCAAATAATGCACTATACTTCCATGTTCTTGGGCGAGAGCTGCACCTATATCTTTTCTTGTGCCGTCTGGATCTTGGTTTGATAGGTCTAAATACCAAGGAGTTCCATTTAAAGTAGGTTGTCCATTATCAATCAATTTTGATTTGTAATCGGCATTCCAGAGAGGTTTGTAAGTTAAATTATCAATCACAGGATCACCATAATAAACCTTTGTAATTTGAGCGTTTGTCGGGAAAATTTGTGGGTGTTTAAACCAGGAGTGACTTACTGATAAATTTACAGCGTTATGAATGTCAATAAGTCCTGTAAATAATGAATTTATAATCTCAAATGTACCTGTGTTTGTAGGTGATGCCAAAATACTTGTATGCTCATTTCCTAACATTGTGTTGTTTATGAACCTTATATTGTTATTTCCCTGTAAATATATACTTGATTCAAGAGAAAGTTGTGCGTAATCATAATCCGGATTATAACTTATCTCTTTGAATGTGTTGTATTCTATGACAATATTAGATTGATTAAGAATAAACAAATCATGAACAACTTCTAATACTGAAGGTCTGAAGGTATAATTGTCAACAAATGTGTTACGCGAAATGTTAACAGATGGATTTGTAACAGGATTACCGGTCTGGATTACAATATTTCCGCATTGATATCCACCTTGATTGTCCGAAAAATTGTTTCTATGTAAATTGATTGAATTTCCCGTAAAGTGAATTGCAGCCCCAGAATTACTCGGTGCAAAAGTCTTGTTTCCGATAAAACTACTTTCATTTACTGTTAAGTTTCCTGTTGTTGCTATAAGTGCAGCACCATTAATGCTTAATATCGGATCATCCCAGTTTCCAATAAATTCGCAATATTGAAGTAAAACTTCATTATGAAAATTTACACTGTTGTTGATTACGATACCCCTAGAATTGTAAGCTATTTTCACTTGTTCTATGAGAGGGTTACTGCTATTCATTTGAATTGCAGTGGAAGCGTTACGAATTTCGATGTTGCGGATAGTGCTTTGACGACTTATGCTGTTCATTGTGATACCCACCGATCCAAAAACACCTTGAGCGTCAATGATTGTACCCGGTAATCCTTGGAGATGGAAATTTTTACCTGTGGGCCAAATCAGGTTTGTGTTACCGGGTCCAGTGTAAGTGTCAGGCATTATGCGAACAGTACCACCTTCTTGAACGGCATCGAAACCTTCTTGAATTGTGTCGAAACGTAATGGCGGGTTGTGTCCCCAATTACCTACAAAAACAATTTGGGCATTAATTGTTGCAACTATCATCATTATGATGGCAACTAACATCAATTTTTTGAAAAGAATTGAGAAACTTTCTTTTTTGATTTGTGGCATTTTGCCTCCTTTTCTTTATGTTTTCTATATTTTTTATCACAATCATCCTAAGGGAACGCACCTAAATCTGTGCGGAACGGATTTATTTGTTCCTATTCCCCCCTCTTTGAGGGGGGCAGGGGGGAGTTCATTAAATATAAAATCATTCCTTACACATGCCGTAGGTATGTGAAGCTAGGTAGAAACGGATACACCCACACAAACCGCATCCCGAAGGGATGCAACGAAATGCGTAGATTGTTGGTTGCATCCCTACGGGATGCAGATTTGGTGGGTGTATCCGTTTCTACCGAGCCTCATATACCTACGGCATGTGTAAGGTATGATTTTATATTTAATTTACTTTTTAGAGTGCCCTCATAAATGCGTTCCCTACAGAATTGGGTGCGTTCTGTACAGGCAAATGGGAACCCAACAGAAATTAGGAACGAATAAATACGTTCCGTACAGGATGGAGATTATGAAATCAATTTTTAAAGGCAATCTCTTTGTTTTCTTATGTGTTCTTATCATAAATAGCTGTAGCCATATAGACGTAAAAACACAGCAATTAAGTGGAAAAGCAAGAACAGATTTTAGAAGTGCCCGACTCTATTTAAATGAAGAAATGAATGATAAAGCATTAGATTTATTATTAAAAATCCAAGAAAACGAACCTAATCATGTAGAAACGCTGTGGTTAATTGGTAATATTTATTACGACTCAACAGAAGATTTACTTGAAATAGATGAAATCGTAAAAGGATTAAAATCAGCTTTTGAATATTACACATTGACTGTAATAGCTATCAACAAATTGCCTGACTGGGAAACATATAGCGATCAAAATCGAAAATATACTTTTTACTATATCAAAACTGATTCAGAGCAACAACTTGAAAGTATATATTTAAGGATATATGAGATAGCTGATAATTTTTATGAAGAAGATTATGACATTGCAGAAGTTTTGTTTAATGATCTTTTAGTGATGTTTCCAGATAGAACCCTGCCAGCATTTAGGCTTAAACTAAAGGAAGTGAAATGAAAAAGAACTATATTAATCGAATATTAATTTTTTACCTAGTGGTAATTCTATATTTTGCACCAATCATCATTCTTTCACAAAATATAGAAACTTTGCCATCTTTCATTCATGATGTTTTAGTAGAAGAAATATATCAAAATGCAACTATTGATTCTTTAGACAAATATATACTGAAAAATGCAATATGGGACTCACTTCAAAATGTAACATCAGCTGTTGATTCGCCTTTTAGAGAGGGGCGAATTGTCGAACTGGATATAGATTTCAAAATAATTAATAGCGATGAAGGTGATTCTTCCAGCTATAGTTCTATAGAAATAACAGTTCAATTGGTGTACGATACTTCGGAAGCAAACTTATTATATAACGGATTATTTGCAATAGAGACACCAAGTATCTTACTAAGTACGACAGAAAATAGGTTGATAAATAGTTTTACATTTAACATTGATAGAAGTGTTATAGAAAGAAAAGATGCAGAACAACAAATAACATCAGCAGATACAAACGATGAGACGGATCCATTAGATAACGAGTTATCTAATTTGAATAACCCTGGAATTTATCTGATATTTCTAAATGGAACATACCAAGATTACACTTACGAAGAATTAAGCGAAAGAGCATTTGCGAATAAAAGATTGACAGATATATCAATTCCTGATGGTATTTCAACAATTGGTGTTCGGTCTTTTGCAAATAATAGGTTGCGGGTAATAAGTATTCCTCATTCAGTTAACTTAATAAAATCTAATGCCTTTGAAAGAAATAGAATAGAAACCGTGTCGATAGGTGAAAACGTTCAATTAGAGCGTAATGCCATAGGTAGAAATTTTGAATCTTTTTATAGATTAAATGGAAGTAAAGCGGGAATTTATTCATATAATGATAATATCAATAATTGGGTATATATTGAAAATAAATAAATAAGGAGACAAAATGAAAAAAAATTGTTGGAAAAAACCTGCATGCTTTGCAGCAGCTGCTTTAACTACAAGCATCGCATTCACACAACCTGCCGTAACAAACAACAGAGCAACAGATGCTTCACATCGTCCCAATATAGTTGTAATTTTTGGTGATGATATTGGTACAACAAATATTTCTGCTTATGGGCTCGGAGTTGTGGGGTATAGAACACCAAACATCGACAGAATAGCTAAGGAAGGCATGATGTTTACAGACTATTATGCTGAACAAAGCTCAACTGCTGGTAGATCAGCATTTATTACAGGACAGACACCTTTTCGCACTGGGCTTTACAAAGTTGGAATGCCGGGTGATGCACTTGGATTGCAACCGGAAGATGTTACAATTGCTACTATTCTTAAATCTATGGGTTATAACACTGCTCAGTTCGGAAAAAACCATTTAGGCGACCGCGACGAGCATCTACCCACTAATCACGGATTCGATGAGTTCTATGGTAATCTCTATCACTTGAACACGCAAGAAGAGCCAGAATACGAAGATTACCCAATTAACCCCTTATTTCGAGAAAAATTTACACCACGTGGTGTGATTCACAGTTTTGCTGGTGGAGAGATTATTGATACGGGGCCTTTAACTAGGGAAAGGATGGAGACCATTGACGATGACATCGTAGAAAGGTCAGTGAGATACATTCAACAGCAAGCAGAGGCAGACAATCCCTTCTTTTTATGGGTAAACTTTACTCATATGCACCTTAGAACTCATATAAAACCTGAAATTAAAGGACAGGCAGGTCCGCATATGGGAATCTATGCTGATGCAATGATAGAGCATGACAAAAATGTCGGCAGTATTCTCGATATACTTGATGGGTTGGGTATAGCCGATAATACGATTGTCATCTATTCTACTGACAATGGTCCCCATGTAAACGCATGGCCTGATGCTGGAATTACTCCTTTTAGAGGAGAAAAGAATACAAATTGGGAGGGAGGATATAGATCACCTGCAATGATACGTTGGCCCGGTAAAATACCTGCTGGTATAATCAGTAACGAAATAGTGTGTAAACTTGATTGGTTTCCTACTCTCATAGCCTCAGCTGGAGATGAAAACATCAAGGATAAGCTGCTTTCTGGACATCGCATAGGTCGTAGAACATATAAAGTTCATCTGGATGGATATAATTTACTTCCCTACCTTACAGGGCAGGAAGAAACCTCACCACGACAAACCTTTATCTACTTCAACGATGAAGGACAACTTGTGGCTTTGCGTCTGGCAAATTATAAGTTCGTTTTCATGGAACAGCGTATGCAAGGCACACTCGCAATTTGGGCAGAACCTTTTGTAACTTTAAGGGTTCCGAAAATTTTTAATCTGCGACTTGACCCTTTTGAAAGAGGGGACATCACATCAAATACGTTTTACGACTGGGGATTGTCTCACGCATTTCTGTTACCAGCTGCTCAGGTTGTTGTGGGGGAACATCTCGCTACCTATAGTTCATTTCCACCACGTCAGGAAGGTAGCACTTTCACTATCGACCAAGCATTGAAAAGGTTACAAGAATCGATAATGAATATGCCGAGATAGGGATCTGTACGGAACGCACACATATTCTGTAGGGAACGCATTTATTCGTTCCTAATTCTCAACGTGTCCTGTAATCTGCCGGTACGAACTATCATGATCAACTGCCCTACCCGTCATTGCGAGCCTGTAAACTGGAAAATAATGCACTATCCTACGCCGCGAAGCAATCCATATTTTGTATCCTAAATATCAATTTCTACCTAGCTTCACATACCTTCGGCATGTGTAAGGTATGGATTGCTTCGCGGCATAGGATAATGCATCATAGACAAGTTTACAGGCTCGCAATGACGGTTAGTGCTATTGATCATGATAGTTCATCCTAGCAACACGAACTATCAATTATCAACTGCATACAGATGGCTACGAAAATAATTCATCTTACTAGGATATTATATGAGCGAAAAAAATATATATCAAAACCCCAAAAAACGATTCCATACAATGATAAAACCCTGCGGTGCTGAATGCAATCTCGCTTGCACATATTGCTATTACCTACACAAAGAAAAACTTTTCAACCAACCACACTCACCTCGTATGTCTGATTATGTTCTGAAATTATTAACCCAACAATACATTGAGGGTAATGAGCATGACAAAATAGTTTTTTCTTGGCAAGGGGGTGAGCCTACACTAATGGGTATAAACTTTTTTGAAAAAGCGCTTGAATATCAAGATTTATACTGGTATGCAGGAAAAAATATAGAGAATACACTACAAACAAACGGCACTTTGCTTACTGATGAATGGGCGGCTTTCTTAAAACAGCACAATTTCTTGGTAGGTTTATCAATTGATGGTACTGAAAACTTACATGATATGCACCGTAAAGATAAAGCTGGTAGAGGAACTTTCAAACGTGTGATGGAAGGTTTTAAACATCTACAAAATCATAAAGTTCCATTTACTGTTTTAGTGACAGTAAATAGGCACAATGCAAAAAAACCTCTAGAAGTATATCGTTTTTTGAGAAATGAACTCGGAGCGGATTATATCCAGTTCAACCCTTGTGTAGAGCCCGTTTCTTATCAAAACATTGCTCCAAACCTATGGGAAGAAACATTTCTACCAAAACTTGGAACTCCTCGCTCGCGACCCGGTCGAAGTGAATCTGTTGTAACCAAATGGTCTGTAGAACCTTTTGATTGGGGAAATTTTCTATGTACTATTTTTGACGAATGGTGTAAAAATGATCTGGGGCAGGTGTTAGTTAACTGGTTTGAAACTGCAATAGCTCAGACTATGAAGATTCCTGCTCAAATCTGTTTAACAGGTGAAATCTGTGGTAAAGGTATTGCAATTGAGCATACCGGCGATGTTTTCTCTTGCGACCATTATGTTTATCCAGAATACTTACTAGGAAATATAAAAAATAAAAAACTTGTGGATATGGCTTTTTCCGAAAGACAACAAATATTTGGTTTTAACAAACGTAACTCGTTACCCCAGCATTGCTTGAACTGTCCTCATGGGATTCTATGTTGGGGACAATGTCCTAGACATCGTTTTTTGAAAAGTCCAGAGGGTGAAGTTGGCTTGAATTATCTTTGCTCTGGCTTCAAAATATTTTATTCCAGCAAAAAACAAGTTATTCGACAAATAGCAGCTGCGAATTCTGTAGGGAACGCATTTATTCGTTCCTAATTCGGTTGGGATCCAAATTTTGTACGGAACGCATTTATTCGTTCCTAGCTCGGTTGGGCTCCAAATTCTGTACGGAACGCATTTATTCGTTCCTAGTTCGGTTGGGCTCCAAATTCTGTACGGAACGCATTTATTCGTTCCTAATTCGGTTGGGTTCCAAATTCTGTACGGAACGCATTTATTCGTTCCTAATTCGGTTGGGTTCCAAATTCTGTACGGAACGCATTTATTCGTTCCTAGTTCTCAAATGGTTTGAATATATTCGATGATTTCCCAACCGAATTAGGAACGAATAAATGCGTTCCGTACAGAAAATAGTGTGCGTTCCCACCACTAACCCATCACAACTTCGCATTTTTTCTTGTAAAATGCGATTGAGAATTTATATATCTTCTCATACCCTTCGTTTTTTAATGTTTGCATATATGATTTTTCTTCTATTTGCAATAAACCTTCTTCTGCTATTTGTTTTAACGGCACAGATGGGTTCCTTACATGCTTAAACTCTATCACCGCAGCATACTTGTTTTTATCATGCGGTTTTATCATACAATCCGAGCGTCCCTCACCGGATTCTTGATTAGAAACGACAACATACTCTTCCGCAACTGCTAATAATATCCCAAAAATGAACATATGATAACTGTTTTCTTCTTTAAAATCATGATAACTTGGAGTTTTAAGAATATCATTATTAAGAATCTCAGAAACTTTTTCGACATCACCTAAAAGTAAATATTTAACAAATTCTACAGCCGCTTTTGATGCTTTAGGTTTTATTTTAGAAATCCATTCTTCAGCATATTTAGAAAAAATGTATTTTATCTCATAGTTCACTAATTCGGCAAAGAACTTTCCTTGTTTTGCTCCATTACATGGTTTTATATATCCTGCATATAAGAACAAAGACCAAAACTTATTGGAGCTTACATTGTCTATGGGATAGGTAAAAGTATCTTCAAGCTTCATTTGTATCGGTTTGTCGGTTAATAACCCTGCTAAATCATTTCTTAAGTTTTCATCACCTTTATAAAACATGTCCTCTAATAAATCTGTTGAGCCTGTATTTACCCAGTATATCTCAAATTTATTTCTACTAAGATAATACGTTATGCTCCATGGATTATACATGTCAATTCCGCCAAATCTATAACCGTTGTACCATGCTTTTACTTCGTCATATTTATCACTAACTTCATACTGTTCACAGGCTTCTTTAACTTCATCTTCTGTAAAACCGAAATAAGTTGCAAAATCTTCATCCATGATACCACAAATTTTGGGATTGTTAAAACTACTAAAAAGACCTTCTTTTGAAATACGCAAGCAACCGGTTAAAACACCAAACTCAAGATACTCATTCGATTTAAAGATATTTCCCATAAAACTACGCATAAATTTAATCATTTTGGGATAATAGCCTTCTCTATTAGCACTATTTAAGGGAACATCATATTCGTCAAAAAGGACAATTGTGCGTTTTTGGTAGTGTGCATAAAAACATTCACATAAGAATTGTAGTGATTCTTTTAAGTCTTTTATGGTTGCTTTTTCTCGATAAAACTTATTAAATTTCTGTTTTTGAGAATCATCTAATTTGTCTGAATCCATTAAAAATAGATTATTTCTGAAGATCGTGCCTATCATGCCGCGCACATTGTCTATTACCTCATTATAAGTTTCTTCTTCAACACTTTTTAAGCTAAGAAATATCGTAGGGTATTTATTTAAGTATTTTTCTATAATATCTTGGTGTTCCATTATTTTTAAACCATTAAATAAGTGCCGATTATCTTTTCTTATATTAAAAAAAGAATTTAACATCCATAAATTAAGAGTTTTGCCGAAACGCCTAGGACGCGTAATTAGCGTTGCTTTACCTCTTTTTTCTAAAAGTTCTTTAATAAACAATGACTTGTCTACATAAAAAAAATTTTCTTCTATTAATTCATCAAAGCAATCCGTACCTATTAATATTTGTTTTTTCATAAAAATATACCTCTTAGGTGCCAAAATTACTTTTTGTTAAAAATATGTCAAGAATTTTCTGTGCCGAACGCACACATATTCTGTTATGTGTGCATTCCCTACAGAACAAACCTCATCATTCAAAATAATATATAGCTTGAATGGGGTTGATTTTAGCCGCCTTAATCGCTGGATACAAGCCAGACAAAAAGCCGATAATAACAGCAAAAGCTACTCCAACATAAATACTTATCATCGAGATAGGGATTTGAGTTTTAATCGCCATTCCCATTCCTTTTGAAACTAATAATCCTAGTGCAATTCCAAGACAAGATGCGATGATAGATAGAGTAATAGCTTCAATAATAAAATAAAAGAAGATATCAACATCTCTTGCCCCAACAGATTTTCTTATGCCAATTTCTGACATTCTTTCATTAATAGAGATAAGTAAAGTAGAGAACAAACCAATACCTCCAACTAATAAAGAAACAGAAGCAATAACCAGTAAAGCAGTTGACCAATTATTAAGCATTTCATTCATTTGTTGTGTCATTTGTAGAACTTGTGAACCTATGTCTTGAAATTGAAAATCTCTACTCATATTTCTATTAGCAAGCAGAACTTGTCTTGCAGTGTTTCTCATATCTACAAAGCTATCTGCATCATGCGCTTGCAGGTTTAAAAAATCAATATACATGTTGTTTCTATAATACATAGCCCCTGTTTTTAGGGGAATATATATTGCTTTTAAGTCCCATTCTCTACCCCATGGGTTAAACTGCATAGAACCTGGTTTGTTCAAAGGGTCGTTATCTAATATTCCAATAATCTCGTATCTATGTTTTCCTGCTGTGTAAAACTGTCCTAGTGGGTTTTGATTATTAAAATGATCTTCTGCGAAAAATGGTCCTACAATAGCAACTTTTAAACCTCTGCTTAACTCGAAAGCGTTAAAGAATCTGCCTTCTTTTAAGGGATATGTGTTAGCATGAAAAAAATCTTCTGTCGTTGCACGAACTCTATACCATGAGCGTGTAGAGTGTGACATTTCCCAAGTATCTATTAACCCGTAAATGTTTTTTGCATCGACATTTGCTTTCAGTGATTCATAATCTCTATAGCTTAACGGAATTCCTCTTCTTGGTGCGGTTCTTCTTACTGCTGAGCCAGCAAATCCACCTCTTGCAAAGAACTGAACATTTCCACCAGTAATCATTAAAGTATTGTTCCAGCCCATTTTCTCCATATTATCAGTGATGATAATTTTTATTCCATTGACAGAAGAAAACATAGCCACCACAGAAGTAATACCTATCAAAATACCTAATAGAGTAAGAAAAGAACGAAATTTATGGTTTAAAATAGTTTGGAAACTACTTCTAATAGCGTCAATAAGAAACATTATAGTTCTCCTTTTAAAGCTTCAACAAAAGCCTTCCATGTAAAATTCAGGTTATAATCACTTATGTTTTCTCTATATTTATTTTCGTCATAATTATTAAAAAATTCAATTATTTTATTCGCTAAATCAGAAGAATTTTCGCTTTCAAACAGCAATCCGGTTTTATTAACTTGTACCATTTCTTTCAATCCGGGAATATCAGAAGCAATAACTGGTTTTAGAAAAGAATAAGCCAGCTGAATAATCCCGCTTTGTGTAGCTGTTTTATATGGAACAACAACTAAACTAGCGTTTTGAAAATAATCATATATATCATTTTGATTTATATAATTATAATTCACTTCAATATTGTTTATATTTTCTGGGATTAAAGGTTTTTTTCCGTACACTTCACCAGCTATCACAAATTTAATATTTGAAATATTTTTATTCACTATCGGTATAGAATTTATCAAAACATCTAATCCCTTATATGGTTTAATATAACCCAAGAACAACACAATATTGTCTTTATTTTTCTTAACAATCGGATTTTCAATAGGATATATTGGATGAAATAATTTAATAATCTTTTTATTCAAATTTTTAGGATATACATTTTCAGATAGAACAATTAATGAATCAGCATTTTTTATCATTCTATATGTTAGAAATTTGGATAAAAACCACTTCTCATGGAAGTGAAAATTATGACATAAAATGCTAATTTTAATATTAGAATATTTTTTTATATAATCGATCATATATGTATATGCTGGACAAAATAGTGGTATCCAGAATTTAATTATAACAACCTCAGGATTCAATTTAACTATATATTTTGCAGTCTTCTTCCATGTTAATGGATTGTGTGGTGTTAGCAATCTGATAATAGGATAATTATATGATTTTTGAGAGTTATCATATTGTGTTTTGCCGGGAAAAAATAAATTTGGATACTGTTTTTTGTAAGTAATAATAGTTAACGAATCGTTTGAAACCACATTGTTTTCAATTAGAGCATCGGACATATTATGCAAGAACTGCGAGATGCCACCACGAAATGGTGATGCTGGACCTAATATACATAATTTCATATATATTCCTAACTAAAAATTACTTAGTGGTTGTTTTAGCACTATATTTTGTTCATAATGTTTTTTTATAATGTCATGTTTTTCATTTTCAAGGTCATAATCTTCGTCTATTATAAAAAAAGCATCTTTTTTTGCTTTATGTAACCAATCTTGGTCGGTGACGAGATTAGCGAATTTAAATTCTGGCAAACCAGATTGTGCTGTTCCGAACATATCCCCAGCACCTCTTAATTCAAGGTCTTTTTCAGCAATAATAAACCCATCGTTGGTGTGTACCATAGTTTGTAAACGTTGTTTAGCTATTTCACCTGTTGCATAGGCAATAAGGTAACAATATGATTGATCAGCACCTCTTCCTACGCGTCCTCTAAGCTGATGTAAAGCAGCAAGACCGAATCGTTCTGCATGTTCAATAAGCATAATAGTTGCGTTTGGGACATCAATTCCAACTTCAATAACTGTAGTAGAAACAAGAATTTGTGTAATCCCTTCTGTAAAGTTTTTCATAATAAGTTCTTTTTCTTTAGATTTTTTCCTTCCATGAATTAAATCAATAGTGTAATTGACGAATAGAGTTTCTTTTAATTCTTTAAATAAAGTTTCAGCAGCTTGTAAATCTAACTTTTCAGAATCTTCAATAATTGGGCAAACAATATAAACTTGTCTTCCATTATTAAGTTGTTCTTTAATTGCTTCGTATGCAGTATATCTTCTGTTTTCGTACATAAGAATCGTTTTTACAGGTTTTCTTGTCGGAGGCAATTCGTCAATAGAACTGATAGTCATTTCTCCAAACACAGTCATTGCTAAGGAACGCGGAATTGGCGTAGCAGATAAATATAACAAATCCGGATAATTGTGCCGCAACGATAGTTCGGCTCTTTGCAACACGCCAAAACGATGTTGTTCATCTACAACAACAAGACTTAAATTCTTAAAAATTACATCTTTTTGAAATAATGCGTGGGTTCCTATAGCCAGTTTAATTTCGCCAGAAGCGATTTTGCTTTTTTCCTGTTCTTTTTTCTTGCTTTTTCCTCCTTTTAGCAAGCAAATTGTTATTTTTTCATCCGTTTCATCGTTGATTTTGATATTATCAAATAATTTTTTAACATTATGATAGTGTTGTTCAGCTAGAATTTCTGTTGGTGCAAGTAAAGCACATTGATATCCATTTTCTATGGATAGAAGCAAAGCAAATAAAGTAACAATAGTTTTTCCAGCACCCACATCACCTTGTAAAAGTCTGTTCATTGGTTTTTCAGAAATCATGTCTTGGAAAATTTCACCGATGACTCTTTTCTGAGCATTTGTCAGTTCAAAAGTAATAAGATTTAACAGTTTATTACTTAAAACATTGCTATTAATATGCTTTTTATCTTTTAAAACATCAGTTTTAAATTTTGCATTCTTTGCAATCATTATTTGTAGATAAAAAAACTCTTCGTAAACAAACCGATTGCGTATTATTGGAATTACAGAAGGGTCACTGGTAAAATGCATTTTTTGCAAAGCTGCTTTGCGTGGTAAAAATGCATATTTTTGAATTAAAAAATCAGGTAAGGTTTCTTCTATTCCATTATGATATAGAGCAAAAGCGTTGTAAACAGATGTTCTAACAATACTTTGAGTTAGCTTTGCTGTTAAACAATATATTGGTAGAATCTTTCTATCGCGCCAGAAACTATTTTGAGTGTCTTCCTCTTCTTTTGTCTCAATTATTTGAGGTTGTTGAAGTGATAAATTACCTTTAAATTCTTTAACTTGGCCATTTATCCAGATTTGTTTCCCAACTTCAAGAAGTTTTACAAGCCATGCTCCATAGTTAAACCAGACACATTCTGCAATTCTATCTCCGTCTGAAATAATAGCTTTAAGCTGTTTCTGGCCAGTACGCGTTGGCGTTTCCTTCACAGAAACCACCTTAACATTAAGGCTTGCATATTGTCCCGGAACCAGATCGCGTATCGCAATTTCAACTTCACGCTTCATATAATCACGTGGGAAAAACTCAAATAAATCATTTACAGTAAAAACATTAAGATTTTCAAATAGTCCGGCGCGAAAATCACCTATCCCTTTTACAAATTTAATGTCAGTTAAACGTGGGTTGTATAAAATCATAAAAAACTATCTAATCAAAACAATTCTACCACGTTCTACATCATCTAAATCTGTACGAATTAGATAGAAGTATGTACCAGAAGAAACCTTATTTCTTTCTTTATTTGTTCCATCCCAGATAAAACCATTTAATTCTGTGCTTGGTTCTAGTACAACAACTAATTGTCCAGATACATCAAAAATTCTACACTCGTTTTTTCCAATTGGTAAAGTTCCGTCTTTAATCTCTATTTTCACGCGTTCGCCTTGTTCAGGTCTAAATGGGTTCGGATATATCCAAAAATCTTCTAATCTTGTAATACCCGGTGTTGGCTCGGAAGCGTTAACTTGAACCGTCATCAGTCCCCCCGGTGTGCCAATAAGAAGCAGTCCTGTCGATTTTTGGAAATGTAAGGAAGTAATATCGTTAGTATGTAGTGGTGAATTTGCAGTAGTAAAATTAGTAAAAGTATCTTTTTCTCTGTCGTACATTGTCAATCCACTGTTTAAGGAACCTATCCAAACGCGTCCTTCTGCGTCTATTGCTATTGCAGAAGCCACCGCAGATTCAGCTCCAAAGATACGTTCTTCATCAATAAAATATGCCTGCTGATCCGACCATTGATTATTTTGCAGACGTTCTCTTTTATAAGCAGAAGTAGCTCTATACCATGTGATATTTTTATTTACGATTTCTATCCACATAACATCTGTTGATGAAGCAAACCAGACCTGTCTTATAGGTCCATCTTCATATGAATCAATCTGATATACCATACCTGTTTGTAAAGGATGGTTTCTGTTCCAATAATTTCCTGTTTCAGTTGGGATTTCTGGAGAACTCCAAATAGAAAGCCCTTGTGTACGGAACCCGATAAAGAAATAATCGCCAATATGGTGCATTGCACTTATATTAGTTTTCTGCGGTAATGAACTATCAAAAAGTCCATCTACTGGTATAAATCCATGAGTTATATTCAGATTATTATCATAAATATTTATACCTCCACGGAAGCTTCCAACGTATACCGAATTTCCCACAGATAACATTGAAGAAATAGTTGCATTATACAAACCTTGCCATAGAGTTCTAAAACTTATGTTATTGGGATCTGAATCATTTAAAACAGAAATACCGTTGTATGAACCTAACCAACCGGGCGGATCTGTCCACCAAGCTCCAAACCATTTTCGTCCGATGCTATCTATTGTTATAGCATACATATTATTGGAGATAATGTTAGAGTTGCTAACGGTGTAATGTGTCCATGCTCCTGTAGTATTATTCATAAAGGATACGCCTGTCCCAGCTGTTGAAGTACCAGTCCGGGCTTGAATTCCGTCAATAATCCATATTTTGTCTTTTTCAGATGCAATACCTGTAATTGTATTGGAATGAATAGAATTAGGAATAAAATTTCTCCAACTCGATTTGTTCCAGTCAGTTATTACAGCAGGAATGTCTGTGAAGTAGATTCCGCCTCCCCAAGTTGTTAAATAGATTTTATTATCGTGAATTAACATGTTTGTAACGGGTTTATGAATAATATCGTTATTAATAAATTCTATGTGACTGGATTCCATATTGTTGTTGATGCTAACTATAGCCATTCTTCTTGGGTCTTCAATAGGAGGTTGATTCTCTTCAGGATTTGGATATTCAATCGGTCTGTAAGCGTTTCCAAGATCACCCCAAGTACCAAATATAGCGTATAAATACAAATCTGAATTTTTAATTTGAAGTTCAACTTCCGACACGTTCATCCCTTCAAATAGATAACGCCAATTTTGTTGATTACCTACATCATTAACATTGATGTAACCAACACCTCGATTGTTTCCAAGAACTAATATGTTGTTTAAACTACTTATTGAATTAACAGCTTCATTTCCGAGGAAATTAAAATGTTGCCATGACGTCAGCTCATTCAGAGTATCTTTGTGAACCTTTGAAAACCCGATGTTAGTGGCTAGATAAATATAACCCATATCATCAATAGTAATATCGTTCACACTTCTAAAAGGCATTCCGTTTTCAATGTTGTACGTGTAAATATAAAATGGGAAAGGAAAATCTGCATTTTTCTCAAAAATCGAGAAACCAGCTTCTGAACCAATATATATCCTATCCTCATAATCATATATAACATTGTTTCTTAACGAAGCTAACCCTAGTGCAGAGTTAAGTGAAATTGGATGAAACTTGCCGTCGCTATACCTGTCAATCCCACTGTTTGTAACAGCAATCATAAGTTCGTTATCAACTCTTGTTAACGTACTTATATTATTACCGTTCAATCCTTCAAGCACTGTCATAGTTGTGAATGTGTTTTCATTTAGATTGAAGAATTCAATGCCACCCCATGTTGCAATGACAATACTTTCTTCAAAAAATTCTAAATCTCTCATGTGCGTTGTGTTTGTGTAAAGTGTCCAGTTTCTTTGTGCGAAAATCGAGCAGCAAAGAACAATAAAGATGAAAAATAATGTTTGTTTTTTCATTTGAATAACTCCTTCTTATATATGTAAAAAAATAGTGAAATCATTATTATTCCAATAATTAGCAATAACATTAACATAATGTTTTTTGGAATAAATATGTATCCCAAAGCAAGAACACCAAATACAAAAGTGAAGAACCAACATAATAAAGTAACGCTTTGGTGTGCTAACCCCTTTTCTATTAATTTGTGATGAACATGCCCCTTATCGGCTGCAAATATATATTGTTTTTTTAAAAAACGCCTTGCTATCGTGAACAAAGTGTCGCATATCGGAACAAATATTACAGTAAGTGGTACTAATAACGTAAAGGTAGCTAACCCTTTGAATTGCTTTTCATTACCGGCTATGGCAAGGCTTGCTATAATAAAACCCAGAAATAAACTTCCAGTGTCACCCATAAACAACCTTGCAGGATGATAATTAAAGTATAAGAAAGCCGATAAAGTAGATAAAAGAATAGCACAATTAATGAAAATGAGAAAGTTTCCTGTATTGTAAGAAAAAAACAACAAAACAAGAGATGTAATAATCGCAATTCCAGTAGCTAAGCCATCCAATCCGTCAATCAAATTTATGGCATTCATCAATAAAAGATACCATAAAATTGTTACTGGAAACGAAAATATATGTAGCTCTAATGGTTCACCAAGCGGTACGGTAAACTGAGAAATTTTAAAACCCATAAAAAACATAAGAATTGCGATAAAAATTTGGCTGAATATCTTATATCTGGCTTTTATATTGTACTTATCATCAACAAATCCTAAAATAATAACCAAAATAATGCCTATGCATAATTTGTAAATAATATTTTTTATGTCAGAATCTTGTATCTTATTTACAAAAATTATTAAGAAAACTAAATGTAGAATAGAAAATATTATGCCACCACCTGTTGGAATGGAAACTTTATGTAAAGATCTCTCGTTGGGATTGGCAATTAATTTGTATTTATTTAAAGAACTTATATACAACAACGTTATGATAAAGCAGCTAAAAAAAGCGGCTAAACCAACTATAATGTAATATGTGGATGAAATATAATCCATAATACCTGCCTATACCAATGTGCCATTGTCTGTGGGGAACGCACCCAAACCTGTAGGGAACGCATTTATTCGTTCATGGTTCTCAATTTGTTCCCAACCGAACTAGGAACGAATAAATGCGTTCCCTACAGGTTTTGGTGCGTTCCATAATGCGTCACCTAATATAAAACTACAAACTTATGAATATGTTCCATCCAAATTTTAAATATCATTTCAAAAGTACAATTTTTGGGTTAAAAATTATGGATTGCTTCGCGGCATCTGTAGGAAATGCACCCATATCCTGTAGGGAACGCATTTATTCGTTCCTCATCCCATCTGCGAAGCACCACATCTTCCCGAAGGGATCGTTAGCTACGTAGAAAACGGCACCCCCACCATGATTTCCATGCCGTAGGTATGGAACCTAAACGATTTGAATATATAATTGGGTATTTGTGGACATTATTAACCTATTATATTTATATCTGTTCCACACCTTCAGTGTGGTGATAGTTTTGTGGGGCATCGTTTTCTACGTAGCGATCGACACCTTCGGTGTGAGGAAGGTATGGATTGCTTCGAGGCATCTTTACGGAACGCACCCAAATCCTGTAGCGAACGCATTTATTCGTTCCGAATTCGATATGGAACCCAACCGAACTCCTTATTTTGGTTTATAACTTGATAAAGTATCAACACATCGTGTTTTTGTACAACTAACTTGATCGGTATATAGTACGTATGGATGTTTTTCGAGTAAGTTCATAGCACAGTCTATTCTTTGAAAAGAATCCAGCATTGAAACTAAAAAAACATTCATGGGATAAACACCATACTCTTCGTATAAATGTGTTGGATATTGATTGGAAGCATACATTTGTTCCATTTCTACAAATAAATATTCTATAGCAATAGAATCAAAAGGTTCAAAACCTAATTGAATTATAAATTCATTATTTCTTTGTATTTGAATATCGCCTGTTTGCGTTCCGATAAATTCAGAAGAAAAACCTACTACTAGCCATGGATGTGAGCATATAGGCAGTGTATGATTATTCAAACATGATTGAGTAACGAAAATTAGTAATATAAATAAAATTAAAATAGGTGATTTTATCATTTTTGCTCCTTTTTCTACATATTCGCTAATATTACTTTGCGCAATAGGAAGTAAAATTAGCAATTTGGTGACAATAAACATAAACTATGCATTTTTGTCAAGATTTTTTATTCCTGTAGGGAACGCATTTATTCGTTCCTCATCACATCTGCGGAGCACCACACCATCCCGAAGGGATCGATCGCTATGTAGAAAACGACACCCCCACCATGATTTCCATGCCGTAGGTATGGAACCTAAACGATTTGAATATATAATTGGGTATTATGTGGACATTATTAACCTCTTGTATTTATGTTTTGTTCCACACCTTCGGTGTGGTGATAGTTTTGTGGGGCATCGTTTTCTACGTAGCGATCGATCCCTTCGGGATGGTATGGATTTATATCGAATTAGGAACGAATAAATGCGTACCGTACAGGCATAAAACCCAACCGAACTAGGAACGAATAAATGCGTTCCCTACGGATTGTTTTCATAAATTCTTAGATACTCACTAATAAATAAATCATAATGAAACTGATTTGTTACTTTTATTAATGATTCTTTTCCTTTTAAATCTAAAAGATCACGATTTGATAAAATTTCAGCAATAACTTGTTCTAAAGCACATAGGTCATATGGCTCAACCAACCACCCGTTAGAGCTATTTACAAGCTCATTATTACCTTTTATATTCGAGCAAATAATTGGTAAACCCACGCTCATGGCTTCTAAAATTGAAATTGGCAATCCTTCCCATAATGAGTTCAGCAAAAAAACATCATAATCTTTCAAAATAATGCTTACATCAGAAATCCAACCTTTTAAAATTATTCTATCTTCAAGATTGTTCTTTTCTATAATAGCTTTGCATTCTGCATATAATTCGCCATCACCTATGAACGTAAATATAACATTATCAAACTGTTTTACAACTTTCACAGCTTGTTCAATTGTAGATAATACGTTTTTTTGCTTTGAGAAACGTAAAACAGAAACGATACTTAGAATATCTTTATTTGAAGGTTCTGCTTTAGTAATATCTAATGGTACTATTCCATTATATATAGTAATTGCTCGCTTTTTATTAAAACCCAATTTGTGAATAGCATATTCACGTTCAAATTGATTCACAAAAACGTTATAATCAGCAAAAAACGATGCAAATGTTTCTAACATTGTGTAAAATAATCGAACAATAGTAGGTTGATACTGATGAAATGGAAACCCGTGTATCGTGTGAATTATTCTTGGAACTCTGGATATTTTGCTTATTAGTCGACCTATAAAACCTGTTTTTGACGAATGGGTATGGACGATATCGGGTTTTATCCTGCGTAAAATCCAAAATAATGACCATGCTGTGAAAAAATCTTTATAAGACAGTTCACGCACCAGAGTTTTGATTGTTATGTGTTTCCATCCGGAGGATTCTACCGCTTCAACTAAGGGTCCATTACCGCTTGAGATAACATAAATATCGTAATTATCGTTGCTAAGCCCTGATAATAATTGTAACATCATGTTTTGAACGCCTGATAATATCGGCAAAACTTGTAAGTGAATTATTTTTTTTCTTGGCATGGTTTCTCCTTGTATAATTTTTTATTCTTATTATTTCTGTAGGGAACGCACACATTTTCTGTAGGGAACGCATTTATTCGTTCCGAGTTCTCAATTTGCTCCCAATCGAACTCGGAACGAATAAATGCGTTCCCTACAGATTTGGGTGCGTTCCCTACAGATTTGGGTGCGTTTCCTACAGAAAATGTGTAGTTTGCGACTCTCGCGAATACCCGACATCGTATCCTAAACCTTCATTAAATCTTTCCGGATCACTAATAAACATATTTAAATTATTTCTAATACCCTGCACATCTTCCATAGCACAAAACAGTTTGTGTCCAGAATCTTTTAAAATGCCTTCAATTTCGCTATTAACAGGTATCATTGCTAAAATAGGTCTTTTTGCTCTAATATACTCAAAAATCTTACCAGTAATAAAATCATTTCCATCTTTAGTCGCGACAAAGAATAAAAGAAGATCGGAACTTAACATATACTCAATAGCCCTTCTATGTGAAACTTGTGGAATAATAGTAATAAACTTCTCTACCTTACTTGATTTTAATAATTTAATAGTTTCAGCATAATAATTACCCACAAAATCAAAATGAATATAATCAGGTATCTCATTCATTTCAATCATAATTTCAAGTGTTTTAATAAAATAAACCACATTTCTATTTCCGTATAGATTTCCAACATATCTTATGATTAATTTGCCATCATTTTTAGAATATTCTTTATTAATATTGATAAAGTCATCCTCATCAAAACCATTGTACATTACACTTGTTTTTTGTCTTAAATAATCACCAAATTCTGTTATCATCTTTTCTTTCATAAGGTTACTAACAACAATTATTTTATTAGAGTTTTTAAGTATTTTCGTTTCAATTCTTTTGGCATGTAAGTGAAATAATTTAAAACAATATTGAGGGTATGGATGCAAAGTCCAATGATCACGATAATCAATAATATATGGAATATTCGTTTTTTTATATAATAGATAAGCTAAAACCGCAGTTGTATAAGGACCAATAGTTGCTATGATAAGGTCATAATGATTTTGCTTAATAAGTTTTAATGCTTTATTATAAGCGAAAAATATCCAGCCGATTTTGTCATCTATTGGAAACAAACCTCTTATAATTTTTTTCAATCTTTCAGGAGTTTTGAAATAAATGCCTTTAGGTTGAACATTATTCTTCTTTGAGTTACGGAATTTATTCAAGAAATACATTAAATCAAAGGATTTTGTTCTATAAATATTATCTGCCATTGATTCTTTTAACAAATCTTCGTCATAAGAATGAAATTTTATATCACCTACTGTTAGAACATCAATATTATAACCTTGTTTTTTTAAATATTTTATCGTTTTTATTGGTCTTTGAACACCGGGACCACCCAGAGGAGGATAAAAATAGGCTAGAAATAAAATTGATTTTTTCATATAGTTATCCTTTATATCGCGCCTTAACTATTCACCGAATACGGCTTTATACAGATCCTGTTCTTGAAGTTCCCAGATACATTTATCTTTAGCAAAATTATAAGCTAATACACCTTTTTCTTTAATTAATTCATTATCATTAAGTAATTTTACAGCAATATTGTATAATTCTTTAGAACAATAGTTAACAACCCATCCACTTTGCGATTTGTTGACAAGGTCTGATAACATACTTAAATTATTAACAATCACTGGTACTGCTTTCGAGAAATATTCAAAAATCTTCATATTTATAGTTTTATGATATTTTGGACACTGAATAGCATTACCCATATAAACACCTAGCTTTGATTTATCAATATAATTCAAAACCTGTTCGTGCAACATATACTCTTTATATATTATAAAATTTTCTAACTTATATTGTTTAATATAATTCAAGAAATAAGATTCAGTAGAGATGTCTTTAAACTTCCCAATAATGAGGAATTTATAGTTTTTATTATTTTCTTTGAATAATCTAGCAGTTTTTAAATAAATCATTAAACCGCGTTCAAAAGCAATGCTACCGATATAAATTAAATCATAAACTTTATTATCATAATTCTCATTCATATGCATGTCTAATAAATCATTGTTAAGATAGTTAGCACATAGGTAAGTATTCGGATTGGCTTGTTTCAATTGATTTACAAGATGATCATTTACTGAAATAATTGCGTCTGTTTTACTGGCAAAATATATTTCATATCTGGAATATAACTTACTTAAATAAGTGGCTATAAAATTGCCATAAGAAAGTTCAATTAATTTATCTTTGAAAGCCTCAGAATAAAATTCATGATTATCATAAACAAAACGGCATTTTAATATCTTTTTAAGAAGGTAACCTGCTATCAATGTTAAAGGCTCGACACTAATAACAATATCTGGTTTAAATTTAAATGCTTTAATAAAAAAATTAACGAAAGTTGATATTTTACTTCTTGAATGCGAAACTTTGCTTTGAATATCTGTAACCGCATAATCATGTAGTTCATTAGAATTATTAGCCAAAACAATATGTGCGTCTTTTTTCTGAAGACTTCTTACAATTTTGTAATAAAGTCTTGCGTCACAGCAGACATGGTTCATTGAAATAATCAAAATTTTTTTCATTCTTCTTCCATGTCAATTACATTTATTTCGACGTTTAAACCATCAAAAACATTAACGAATTGAACAAAATTCCTATTAACACTACAATTTCCTTCTTCAACGTTTGAAACTATTTTATTTCCAATAATTTCAAATGTCACTTGTTCTATGTAATCGTTAAATTTAATTAAAATACGATTTCCATTTTCCTGAATTTCTATTTTACGTTTTAAGTCTAACCATTCTATCATTCCACTACAAGTTGTTACATATGCGTTAGAATCTTTAAGTTCATTAAAAATAAAATCATATAATTTAGGCGTATATGAAATATCGTGATACAAACTATTAGAAAGCTGAATATGAAGACTACCTTTAACACTTTTGACTTTTTCTATTTTCTCATTTATAAGATTCATAGATTCTGTCAGGTTAATATTTTTATATTTATTGATTCTTAAAAACTCGTCAGTAAAATGCACAGGAAACTGGTATACAGTTTGATTGGGTATCATTGCTTCGCCGCAATACATAGGGTAGGGAAGAGCGAATCCATTATAAAAAGAATTCTTGTCGTTCAATTTTCTTGAAGAATCATATTTTAAACCTATTTCGTTTTGAAGCATATCAAGGGTATCGCTTTCCGTGTAATGATTTACATGTCTAATTCCTAATTTTTTCAACTTTAATGATGACATCAACTTTTCTATGTCGAAGGTTATCCTTCCACGACCTTTGTCCGAAGACTTATGTAATAACCCAATTTCTGAACCGTTTTCAAGGAGAGTTAAAAATTCTGAACGCAAGTCCGTATCATCTATCTCGTAATCATAGAAACGTTTACGTTCATTATTTACCCCCACAAACCAAGTTGATTTTATATTAAATTTCTTTTCTAAACTTGTTATTTCATGGATATTCCAGTAGTCCTCGATATTAGAAAGCAAATATTTTAGTATACTGTATAGATTTTTGAATAACGAAGGCAATCTAAAAGTAACAAGTAAAAAGATATTTTCAAAAAAACTTAAAACCAATGAAAATATACTCCATTTCTGCATTTTATCTAAATCATGTGTGATTACTGTTGCAAAGGGTTGGTTCGAGGGCCATAAACAACATCGAATGCCTGTTATATTCTTAAATTCTAATACTTTTTTTACAGTATAAGTAAACAAATTTATGTACTCATTTATGTATGGAGTATCAAAATAATCATAAAAACCAAATTCTTTGAAATTAATGTTACCTTTCTTGTCCTTCTTCTTGATATGAGCACGATTGTCATCAGACAAATGGAAGAAAACGTTACCGATTATATCAAACTGATAAATACAGTATTTACCAGCTTCGGCTTCTTCAATATCAAAAGGTGAAAGAATAGATTTTTTTATGCTGATGTAAGGCATTTCTTCTTTCGCAAAAACTTTAAAATTGTTTTTTAAGGTTTCACCTGAAATAAAGCCCTTTACGTAAAAATCACGTAGAAAAGGAATATAAATTAATGAATGATTTTTTATCATCCAATCTATATATTGCTGGTCTGGCAAGTTAGGGCTATAAAATAAAATAACGTCATTAGGACTTAATACTGAATCTGCATCTAGGTATTTCCAACAAAAACCTGATATGTTGAAGATATATTCTAATGTAAATCGTACTTGACGTGAATATTTTTCAACCGCTGAATCAAGATAGACAGCTATCATTCATACCTCCAAAATCCTATGTTTTGTGTAATCTTTTTTAACAATAAATTTTTGTCAAATATTTTTTTTCTTGACATATTTTTTATTTTTTTTTTACTTGTACAAAATTTAAAAACAGACCTTAAGGAGTAAAAAATGAACCAAAAACAAATCCTCACTATTGCACTGGCAATGATTCTTTCGTCAATAATTCTAGGTAGTTATTTCTATCAAGCAAGAAAACCTGTAAACATTATTCGCGTGGTTGGATACGCCTCCGGTGAATATGACTCAGACATCTTAAAGTGGGTTATAACTCTTGCTGCACAGACCACCGGTAATAACCCGATTCAAGCGATACAGTCCTTAAACCGCGACATAAATAGTTTCCGTGATTTTCTCAATTCTAGGGGTTTTGATGGCTTTACTATAGAGATAGCACCGTCCTGGAACTGGCCAACTTACAACCGCGATGGCATTATTTCTGGTTATATGTACGAGCAAAAAATATCTTTCACATGTCGTGAAATATTTCATTTTGAAGAGATCGAAGAGTATGCCATAAGCCTTGAAGAGCTTTTTGAATTGGGCATCAATCTTCGTAGCTCTAACATCGAATACTATATCTCAGAATTACCAGAGCTTAAAATAGCCATAATTGGCGAAGCCACAAATGATGCTCGCGAAAGAGCACAAGAAGTTGCAAGAACAACAAAAACAAAACTTGGTAAATTAATAAACGGACGTGTAGGCGTGTTCCAGATAACAGAACCTCTTTCAGTAGAAGTACAAAGCATGGGAATCTTCTCAACTCATACACGCAAAAAACAAATATCTGTAACAATGACAGGTGAATTTGAACTTAGATAATCATGAATTTTGGATGAAACTTGCATTAACAGAAGCTGAAACAGCAATGCAACGCAATGAAATTCCTGTAGGTGCTGTTTTAGTTAAAAATAACCAACTTGTTTGTAAAGAACACAATAGGACACGTGAATTAAACACTCACCTAGCACACGCTGAAATGCTAATTTTTCAATACATCCAAACAAAAGAGAAATTTTTGCACGATTATACGCTTTATGTTACTTTAGAACCATGCCTTATGTGTGCAGGTGCTATCATTTTAAGCAGATTGTCAAGACTCGTGTTTGGAACTTTTGACCCCAAAACAGGTGTTTGTGGCTCTGTTTATAATGTTCTAACCGATAAAAATTTCAATCATAAGCCGATAGTAATATCAGGCATTATGCAAGCCGAATGTAGCATTTTATTAAAAGAGTTTTTTAAAGGGAAAAGGTAATATAATCCGTACGGAACGCATTTATTCGTTCCTAGTTCGGTATTGATATAATTTGATTCTAACCGACAATGGGATATTGAAACAAATTTATTTCCCAACCGAACTAGGAACGAATAAATGCGTTCTGTACAGATGCTGTGCGATCGATCCCTTCGGGATGGTGTGGAATTGTATATATATACCGCCTCACACCGAAGGTGTTGATCGCTACGTAGAAAACGATTGACCCCACACACCCAGCATGCCGAAGGTATGCAACAAAAAATATACACATTGGTATATCTTGGTCCATACCTTCGGCATGGAAATCAAGGAGCGGTGTCCTTTTCTACGTAGCGATCGATCCCTTCGGGATGGTGTGGATATGTAAATACCACCTCACACCGAAGGTGTTGATCGCTACGTAGAAAACGATGCCCCACGAAACAATCACCACACCGAAGGTATGCAACAAAAAATATACACATTGGTATATCTTGG
>Ga0099364_10002518_pt1 | contig 29138 bp, 23 predicted proteins | sample TergutTh196P3_FD_73070 | JGI IMG/M metagenome (GOLD analysis project Ga0099364, IMG submission 73070) | Microcerotermes parvus P3 segment gut microbial communities from Pointe-Noire, Republic of the Congo - Th196 P3 | ecosystem: Host-associated > Arthropoda: Insects > Digestive system > Gut ...
CGGCGCAGGCAGTCCGATGGCGCGCCAGCGCGCAAAGGCATCATTGATTACCTCGCCCGCAGCCTCCAGCCAGCCGAGCCGTGTTTCATCGTCGGCGGCGTCGGCTTCGTCGCTCTCCCAGGGCGAGATGATCCGCCGCACGATGTTTTGTACATCGTCGGCGATTTCGTCTGGCAGTCCTTCCTGCCAATCCTCGGGCCATAGCTCGAGTCCCTGGATGAAACCGTCGATCCAGCCGTCGCCGATTCCCGTTCTGTCGTTTTCATCCCCAAGGGCAAAACAGAGCGGTTCCCAGCATTCGTCCCTGTTCTCGCGCCCGAGCGTGGTGACCATCTCGTTGTGGTAAGCCAGTACGAGTTGAATCGCGCGCTGCACGACATTGCCCGGGCCAAAATCCATTTCTCCGTGTGCCGACCAGACTTCAGGCAGCCAGCGTTCGCGTTCGATCAATCCGGGCGACAGAAGCACGGCTGCCAGGAAGCCATCGAGCATTTCGAGATCCATGCAGTCGTCCGGAACGGCATCCGAGACGAGAACGGCCTCCAGGGCATCCATTTCTTCGTCGTTGAGCAGCAAAAGAGAGGTGTCGGAACTGGGAAACATCGGATTATTGCCGGAAGTCAATGTAACGCCTGTCATTGTAGCCGGAGGAAGCGCGATAGGAGTCTTTGATGCGGTTTGAGTCGCCTCGTCACTCCCTCTGTCACGCCTTCGGCGTGCCACCTCCCTCAAGAGGGAGGCTATAGAATAGGGGGTGAGAATGACGTAGGGGCGCGATTTATCGCGCCCAATGAACTCGAGCGCCGCAATTTGGGCGCGATAAATCGCGCCCCTACGAGTGGCCATCAAGCACCTCGTGACCATCTCCGCCACGGGTACGCTCGGGCTACACCTGCTATTGTTCAGGATCGACTATGTACCGAGATCAATACACAGGCGATACAGGGATTGCCCGGAGTCGCGGTATTTGCGCTCGAACGGCGTCAGGGCGCGTGCGGCCTCGAACGCTCCCCATGCCACCGGGCGGCCAAGCGCCAACTCCAGAGCCAGGGCAAACTCTGCCACGTAAACCGACCAGTTGCTGCGGCATTCGAGCACGCCGCCGAGACGAAGAATGAACGGGAACACCGGATGCGCAGGCCAGCGCCGCCCGAGATGCCCGATTTTCGGCCAGGGATTTGGATAAAGAATGTAGTGTCGCGCCAACCGCAGGCCGTCATCGACGAGCAGACGCCAAAAGTCGACCAGATTGGCGCGCACAAAAACCATGTTGGTCGGCAACAGCGCCTCAGGATAGGGTTTGCGCCTTTGCAGACGGTCTTCCGACTGATCGACACCCATCACCCAATGCTCGGGAAACGCGCGCGCCAGTTCGATCGTGCTGTGCCCCACCCCGCAACCGGCATCGAGGATCAAGGGGGCGCGCCCGTCCCAGCCCGCCAGCGCATGATCGCGGGCCGCGCGACTGACCTCGGCAATTGGCTTGCGGAACGGACTGAGAAGATGGGTACGCACCCGCTCCGCCAAATGCGCGTGCACACCCTGCTGGGCGCTCACCGGGATGCGTGAATTGGCATAGCTCACAACCTTCTCCATGTTCTTGTTGCAAAATGGCGCGCGCTTGGGGATAATGATACGTTTCAAGTTCACCAGGGCGGCTACAGCCGCCGCCCGGATCGGGATTCAACATGAAAGCGGACATTCACCCCAAATACAAGGATCTTGCCATCACCTGCTCCTGTGGCAATACGTTCGTGACCCGTTCGACCCTCGGCAAGCCCGACCTGCACGTCGAAGTGTGCTCCTCCTGCCACCCGTTCTATACCGGCAAGCAGAAGATCGTCGATACTGCGGGCCGTGTCGAACGCTTCCGGCAGAAATACGGCGTTCTCACACGTCCGGGCAAATAGGTCGCCCACGAACAAAAAAGCAGCCCAGGCTGCTTTTTTTACATGTGGTTTACGGAAGAGGTTTCATGCCCATCGACATTCGCCCCATCCTGCCGGACGACGTTCCCGCCATTGTCGGCCTTGCCAGAACGACATGGCTCGACGCTTACAAGATCATCATTTCTCCCGAGCAAATCGATTACATGCTGGCGCAACGTTACAACCCTGCACGCCTGTGCGCCGAGGCCGAAGATCCGCAAAAATGGCTGCGTCAGGCATATGTGGACGGCGTTCTCGCCGGATTCGCCGCCTGCGAAATCCACAAGGGCGAATTCAAGCTCGACAAGCTCTATATCCGCCCGGATATGCAGCGCAAGGGCATCGGCGCGGCGCTGATCGAACACACCGCCGCAATCGCCCGCGAGCAGGGTTTCTCCAGCATGATCCTGGCCGTCAACAAACAGAACGAGCAGGCCATCCACGCTTACACACAATATGGCTTTCGTGTGCGCGACAAGACCGTGACCGATATCGGCAACGGCTTCACGATGGATGATTATGTCATGGAGAAAGGTCTCTGAGACTCGGTATGCCCATCGATCCGCCAGACTCCGCAGGAAAGAGATCGCCGAGTTTCCCGCGCGCGCCGATGTAGTCCTCGTGCTCTTCGATGCGTTGTTGCAGGTAGGCTTCGAGTCGCGGATACATGTCGATGGCATTGTCGAGCAGCAGGTCGCCGCCGGGCTGGTAGGCGCCAACGGCGATGAGATCGCGCGAACGCTGGTAGCGGGAGAAGAGTTGCTTGAACTTGCGCACGCGGTCGAATTCTTCGTCCCCGATGAGGCCGTGCATGGCGCGCGAGATCGACTGTTCGATGTCGATGGCCGGATAGTGCCCCTGATCGGCGAGCGTGCGGGTGAGGACGATGTGGCCGTCGAGAATGGCGCGCGCGGAGTCGGCAATGGGGTCTTGCTGGTCGTCGCCTTCCGCGAGCACGGTGTAGAAGGCGGTGATGGAGCCGCCGCCTTGCGGGCCGTTGCCGGCGCGCTCGACGAGCGCGGGCAGAATGGCAAACACCGAGGGCGGATAGCCGCGCGTGACCGGCGGCTCGCCAATGGCCAGCGCAATTTCACGTTGAGCCATCGCGTAGCGGGTGAGCGAATCCATGACCAATAACACCTGTTTGCCCTGGTCGCGGAAGTATTCGGCGATGCTCGTGGCGTAGGCCGCGCCTTGCAGGCGCATGAGGGGACTGGTGTCCGCCGGAGCGGCGACGACGACGGAGCGTTTCAAGCCTTCCACGCCCAGGTTTTGTTCGATGAATTCCTTGACCTCGCGCCCCCGCTCGCCGATGAGCCCGACGACGATGAGATCGGCTCCGGTGTAGCGCGCCATCATGCCGATGAGCACGGATTTGCCCACACCGGAACCCGCGAAGAGACCCAGTCGTTGCCCGCGCCCGACGGTGAGAAGCCCGTTGATGGCCCGGATGCCGACATCGAGCGGGTCGCTGATGGCGGAGCGGTTGAGCGGGTTGATCGGGCGACCTTGCAGGGAGCGGGTCTCTTCGGTGTAGAGGGGACCGAGTGAATCCAGCGGGCGGCCTGCACCGTCGACGACCCGGCCCAGCAGGGCTTCGCCGACCGGCAAGTGTTTGGCGCGATCGGAGGAGCGGCGGCGCGGACTGATGCGCTGGCCCGGCACGAGTTGGGGATAGACGGTTTCCACGGGCCGCACCAGCGCGCCGGGAAAGAGGCCGAAGACGTTGTCGGTGGGCATCATGAAGAGTTTTTCGCCGCTGAAGCCGACGACTTCGGCTTCCACGACTCCCCCGCCAGGCGCCATGACCTGACAGCCGGAACCCAGTGGCAGTTTGAGTCCGGAGGCTTCCATGACCAGTCCATTGATTCGGGTGAGTCGTCCCGCGTGCTGGAAGGGGTGGACGGAATCGACCAGACGGCGGGCGTCTTCCATGAAGGCTCGCCAGAGCTCGGCATGCTTCATCCGGGGCGCGGCGGGTTTCATTGCGAAGACGACTCTGGAGGTGGAGGCGCGTCCGGGACAGCCGACTCGGGGGAGTCACCGGCACTGGGGGATGCAGTATTCAGGGGTTCCGAGGCGGCCTGGGCGCTTTTTTTCGCGGCGGAGGCTCTTGTCGTGGTTCCTTTTCCTGCGGACGGTTTGTCGGTTGCCCGCCGCGCTTTCGTCCTGCGGTCGCTCGATGGAACCCAGGGGGTATGTTCCCGGCCCAGGCTTTCGATTGCGCGTCGCCAGCGCGTTTCCATCGTGGCATCGATCTGCGCTCCGGGCGTTTCCACCCGACAGCCTCCACGGGAAACGGTTTCGTCCTCGATCAATACGTGTCCCGCCTGCTCGAGCACTTCGCCAAGGTAACCACGGGCAAGCGCGATATCGTCCGGGTTGAGGTGAATCTGCGCGCGGGACTGGGGCAGGGTTTGCAATATGGCGCGAATGGCGCTCACGAGGGCTTCCGGCTCCACGGCCAGCGTGTGTTGAATGATCTTGCGGGCAAGCTCGACGGCAAGCGACATCAGTTCTTCGGCAATTTCGGCATCGAGCTTCGCAAGCTCTTGTACGAGTTGCGCGTTCAATTCGACCAGTTGCCGGGCTTCATTCTCGGCGTCAGCCTTGCCTGCCGAGAAGCCGGCCTCTCGCCCTTCCCTGAAACCCGTTTCCCTGCCTTCCGTAAAACCTTTTTCGCGCCCCTCGGCCATGCCTTCATCGAAACCTTCATCGAAACCGCTGCGCCGCGCTTCTTCGTGGATTTGCTCGATTTCCTGCGCCGTGGGCAGCGGTACGGGCGGCGGCGCGGGTTCGGCTTCTTCCTCGACCGGAACCGTTTCCGGCGGAGCGTCCGCAGCGCTCGCCGGTGAAATGGCCGGTTCGGTTTCGGGCGCGGGTTCCGGTTCGGGTTCCACAGCCGCAGGAGGCGCGGGCGGCACGGGCGGCGCGCCGAAATCCGGGGGTTCCCATCGGCGATACGCGCCTACGGCCTGATGGCGCGCGAAGGAGGCGATCTTGTTCATGCTCGACCCGACAGGCAAATGCAGGCATCAGAGGAACGCATCGTCGCCTCCCTTGCCTCCAAGAATGACGCGGCCTTCCTCGGAGAGCCGATGGACGGTCTTGAGGATTTCCTTCTGTTCGGCTTCGACTTCCGAGAGGCGCACCGGGCCTTTGGCTTCGAGGTCTTCGCGCAGGATCTCGGCGGCGCGGGTCGACATGTTCCTGAATACTTTCTCGCGCAGTTCGGGCGACGCCCCCTTGAGGGCGACGATGAGCGAGTCGGACTGGATTTCGCGCAGGATGGTCTGAATGCCACGGTCGTCGATCTCGAGCAGGTTCTCGAACACGAACATTTCGTCGAGGATTTTCTGTGCCAGTTCGGCATCGTATTCGCGCACGTTGTCGATAATGGCCGTCTCGGCAGCCGAACCCACGAAATTGAGAATTTCGGCGACGTGACGCGCTCCGCCCATGGCGGCCTTCTTGGCCGTTCGCGCGCCGGAAAGCATGGTGGTGAGGGACTCGTTCAGCTCCTTCAACGCCTGCGGCTGTACGCCGTCGAGCGTGGCGATTCTCAGAACCACGTCGTTGCGCTGGCGATCCGAGAAGTGCTTGAGGATCTCCCCCGCCTGGTCGAAACCGAGATGGACGAGGATGGTGGCAATGATCTGCGGGTGTTCGTTCTTGATGAGATCGGCGGCAGTGCCTGCGTCGAGCCATTTCAGGTTTTCGATTCCGGCCGTGTCGGAACCTTGCAGCACGCGGGCGATGAGGTTGGCGGCACGCTCGTCTCCGAGCGCCTTGGTCAACATCTCGCGGATCTGCTCCTGGTCGGCATGGACGGAAGCGCCCTTGTTGAAATGCTCTTCGAGCTCGTCCAGGATGGGTTCGAGCCTGGAACGCTCCTGCGCGGGCATGCTCGCCATTTTCATGCCGAGTTTCTGCACTTCGCGCGGGCCGAGGTGCTTGAGAATGCCTGCCGCCTCGTCGGTGCCGAGCGCAACGAGCAACAGGGCGGATTTTTCCAGCCCTTCGTCGGGCGTACCGCTTGCGGGAACCGGACTCACTTGTGGCCTCCTTCTTCACTGGCGCCAAGCCATTGATTGAGCAGTTCGGCCACGATCTTCGGGTTTTCACGGGCCATCTGGCGTGCGCGCACCAGCCGATCCTCGAATTCGTTGCTGCGCAAAGCGGCTTCGGACAGCTCGACTTCGACATCTTCTTCCCCTGGCTCGCCTTTCCTGCCTTCGATGCCTTCCTCTTCTTCGCTCTCCATCGCCCCGCTCCTGCCTTCCGCCTGACCCGGTTCTTCGCGCTTCGGTGGCGGCACGACAGCGCGCAACAACGGACGGATGATTCCGAAGTATACGAAGAGGATGAGAACGAGCAGGCCTATGTATTTGGCTCCTTCAAAGCCCAATTCGATCATTTGCGGATCTTTCCAGATGGGGAGTTGCGTGTCGCCCGACTCGGCAAACGGGCTGCCGACGACGCTGATGGTGTCGCCGCGCGTGTCGTTGTAGCCGACGGCATCGCGGACGAGACTGGTGATGCGGGCGATTTCGTCGTCGCTGATAGGCATGGGTTGCGCTTCTCCCTCTGCTGCGCTGGGTAACTGCATGGCGCGATGGTTGACGACCACGGCCACCGACAGACGTTTGATTTGCCCGAGCGACTGTTTGACGTGCTGGATGGTGCGATCCAGTTCGTAGTTGATCACTGCCGCACGGTTGCTGGTGAGTGTTCTCTGCTCGCCTTGCGGCGCCACGGGGGGAATCGTGATCGGCGCGGTGGCCGGAACGGGCGGCTGGTTGGTGAGCGCACCTGGCACGCCTTGCGGGCCTTCGTCGCGGGTTTGCTGTTCACTGGTCTGCTGGCTGCGAATGGACTGTTCGGGGGCCGGGTTGGGGCGGTAGGTTTCGGCGGTCTGTTCGACCTTGTTGAAGTCGATGTCCGCCGTGACCTGGGCGCGGAAATTGCCTTTGCCGTACATGGGAGTGAGGATGTTTTCGACGCGACGGATGAGTCCGGTTTCGATTTCTTCGATGTAGCGCAGTTGCGCAGGGTCCAGTTCGGAGCGACGCATCAGCTCTTCGCCCGTGAGCAGGTTGCCGTTCTGGTCGACGATGCTGACGCCGGAGTCGTTCATCTTGGGGACGGAAGAGGACACCAGGTGCACGATACCGGCCACCTGGTTGCCGTCCAGCGTCCGACCGGGGCGCAGTTGCACCATGACCGAGGCGGTCGGTTTCTGGTCGTCGCGCAGGAAGGAGGTTTGCCTGGGCATCGCCAGGTGCACGCGGGCCGCCGTCACGGAGGCGAGCGACTGGATGGTGCGTGAGAGCTCGCCTTCCAGAGCGCGCTGGTAGTTGACCTGTTCGTTGAATTGCGAGACGCCGAGTTTTTGCGTGTCCATCAACTCGAAGCCGACTTGTCCGCCCTTGGGCAGCCCCGCAGCCGCCAGCCGCAGGCGGGTCTCATAGACGATGCCGACGGGCACGAGGATGGAGCGGCCATCGCTGGAGATGCTGAAGGGGACGTTCTGTTGCTGGAGGGCGTTGATGATCTCGCCGCCGTCCTGATCCTCGAAATTGGTAAACAACACCGCCTGACTGGGGGGGCGGCTCCACAGCATGATCCCGACGATGAGGGCGATCCCCAGCGCCAGCGCAGCGGCGGCGGCAATGCGTTGGCGCTGGTCGAGCGCCTTGATGTTGGCAAGCCCCTGTTGCAGGCGAGCGCGAAGGGAACCCGGCGGGAACGCGGAATCCGCCGCAGGTGTTTCCGGCGATGCGGGCGGCACGTCGGCAGCGATGTCGGCGGCAATGTCGTCAGCAGTGTTTTCGGCGGCGGCGGCCATGTTTCTTACTCTCTACCCCAAGCCTTTGACGGATGAGCGCATTGTCTGCTGCACGCGCGGGGCAACGTTGCCCGAAAAGCGGCACTTTTTACTGGCTGTTCGCCGATTGGCATGAAAGCATGCGGCCCTAGAGTGCGAACATGAACACGCCATGCACGCGCCGCACGGAACTTTTCCCATGACATCTTCCGAGGATTTCCTTCTCGACGGAGTAGACGCGCCCCCTTCCGCTGCGCAACTCGCGCAAGCCTTTGCCGTCTTCAATCGTGCTTCGGAAGAGCTTTCCGGCGCGTACAACGCGCTCCAGGCGCAGGTCGAGCAGTTGAGCGAACGCTTCAAGGTGCTCATGGGGGCGTTACCTGCCGCCGTAGTGGTGCTCGACCGCGAAAGCCGCATCGAGCAGGTCAATCGCACGGCTGAATTGCTGCTGGGCGAAGAACTGGCCGGACGCGACTGGCAGGAGGTGGCCGCCGCCCTCCAGCCGAGCGCAACGCCCGGTGAAATGAACCTCCCGCACGCCAATGGTCAGCGTCGGCTGGTGATTTCCGAAACCGCGCTCGATTCCGGCGAAGGGCGCATTCTTCTCCTGAACGATGTCACCGAAACGCACCGAATGCGACAGGCGGTGGAGCGCAGCGAACGGCTGGCGGCAATGGGCGAGATGGTGGCGGGACTTGCGCACCAGTTGCGCACGCCCCTGTCGGCGGCGCTCCTCTATACCGGCAACCTGCGTCAGCCCGACCTCGGCCCCGCCGAGCGCCTAAAAGTCGCCGAGCGCGCCATCGAGCGCCTGCGCCATCTTGAACGGCTGATCCGCGACATGCTGCTTTTCGCGCGTGGCGACAGTCTCGGGCGACAGGATTTCGATGTCGGTGAAATGCTGGCCGAGCTCGTCCACACCCTGGAGCCGCTTGCCAGGGCGCGCCAGATCGATTTTCAGAGCCACTGCGATTGCGAGGGCGCATCCGTGCATGGCGATCGCAAGGCATTGGGCGGAGCCCTCTCCAACCTGATCGAAAATGCAATCCAGGCCACTGCCGGGGGCGGCACGGTCAGTTGCAGCGTGGTTCGCGCGGTTTCCAGCCAGGGCGGGCAGGCGGGAGAAGAGTTGCGCTTCATCGTCCGCGACAGCGGCAGCGGCATTGCTCCGGAAGTACAGACGCGGCTTTTCGACCCCTTTTTTACGACCCGCGCCGAGGGAACCGGGCTGGGACTCGCCATTGCGCGGGGCGTGGCACGGGGACACGGCGGGGACATTCTGTTGGAATCCACGCCCGGCGAGGGTTCCACTTTCGTCCTGACCCTGCCTCTGCTGCCGCCCGACTGGCTGTACCAGGATCGGCGCAGCGGAGAGAGAGACCGTCGGCGCGTCGGTCGACGCGCAAGCGAAGTCATGCACAACGCCTTTGCACAACCCCCCATGCCGAGCCGGACCGAGGCTGGAGCATCCATGCCATGATTGGACAACTGAACATCCTGATCGTCGAAGACGACGATGCCCTGCGCGACGCGGTGTGTCTTACCCTGGAGATGGCCGGTCACCGCGTAACCGGGGTCGATGGCGGCCCGGCGGCGCTCTATGCGCTCGAACGCACGCATTTCAATCTCGTGATCTCCGACCTGCGCATGCTGCCGATGGACGGACTGGAACTGCTGGGCGAGATCCGCCATCGTCAGCCGCAATTGCCGGTGCTGCTGATGACCGCCTACGGGGACGTAGACAAGGCCGTGGCGGCGATGCGCGGCGGGGCATGCGACTTCCTGATGAAACCCTTCGAGCCGGAAACGCTGCTGGAATGCGTGCGCCGCTATGCCGCCACGCCGCCCGAAGCGGACAAGGCGATTGCCGAGGATGCCCGTACCCGCCAGTTGCTCGCCCTCGCCGCCAAGGTAGCCGAGAGTGACGCGACCGTGTTGCTCACCGGCGAATCCGGCGTGGGCAAGGAAGTATTCGCGCGCTACATCCATCATCATTCCCCGCGCAGTGCAGCGCCGTTCGTGGCGATCAACTGCGCAGCCATCCCGGAAAACCTGCTTGAAGCCACGCTTTTCGGTTACGAAAAAGGCGCATTTACCGGCGCGCAGAGCGGGCAGCCCGGCAAGTTCGAGCAGGCCCAGGGCGGCGTGATTCTGCTCGACGAAATCTCCGAGATGCCGCTCGGATTACAGGCGAAGCTCCTGCGGGTCTTGCAGGAACGGGAGGTAGAGCGCGTCGGCGGCAAAAAGCCGGTTCCTCTGGACATCCGCGTGCTGGCGACCAGCAACCGTGACATGGAACAGGAAATCGCGCGCGGGCGCTTCCGCGAGGATTTGTACTACCGTCTGAACGTTTTCCCGCTCCTCATTCCGCCGCTGCGCGAACGCCCGGACGATATCGTGCCGCTGGCCCGGCACTTTCTCGCGGGCCATGTCCGGCGTGCCGGGCGGCAGGTCCGGTTCTCGCCCGAGGCCGAGGATCTCCTGCCGCGCTACGCCTGGCCGGGCAACGTGCGTGAGCTTGAAAACACCACGCAACGCGCCCTGATTGTGACGCCGGGCGACACGATCAGCGCCGAGACGTTGCGTCTGTGCCTGCCGCACTGGCAGGGCGGAAACAATGGATGCGGACCCGGCAATGGCGGATATTCACCGGGACTCCCCACCGCAACCGGTGCGGCAAATTTTTCCACCGAAAATGCCGTCCGCTCCCCTGCTGCGGCAGATTTTGCCGTGTCAGGCACGCCCGTGGCCCCGGCATCGCACCCCGTCAACATGCGAGACTTCGAGCGTGAACACATCCTTGCAACCCTGCGGGAAATGGGCGGTTCTCGCAAGAAAACCGTTGAAAAACTGGGCATTTCGGAGCGCACCCTGCGCTACAAACTTCAGCAATACCGCGAAGAAGGTTACGAAGTCTGAACAAAAAGGTTTGGTGGCACGAGGGTTGCATTGCTACGCTCGGAATAGAGAATCTCTTCCCGGAGGAGGATGATGGATACGCGCGGAATCGAGCAGATGCTCTCCGAGCTGCGCGCAATGTCGCAGGCGGCGCAGAACAAGCCCGTCCAGGCCAATGACCCGCCTGCCGGAGGAGTCACCTTTGCCGAAGTGCTCGACACCGCGCTCAAGGACGTGAGCGCCGCCCAAAAAGAAGCCCGCTCGATGGCGGAAGATTTTTCCGCCGCCGACTCCAGGGTCAACCTGCAAGACGTGATGGTGAACCTGCAAAAAGCCAACCTCTCGTTCCAGCAGATGGTGCAGGTACGCAACCGGCTGGTGTCCGCTTATCAGGACATCATGAACATGTCGGTTTGACGTGAGTTTTCTGCAATCTTCATCTGATCGGGGACGTCGGCGTTCCTGATCCTGCCCTCGTTCGAGTCGCCTCGCCAGCGATGTCGCGGATTGCGTTCGATCCGTGTTCATCATCATCGGCAGTCTCTTCCGCCGTTTTTTCCTCTACTCTTCCTCCGGCCCTTTTTCGCACCAGATTGATATGTGCTTTCAGCGTATAGAGCATATCGGTGAAGCGTAGCGGAATCGGCATCCGGCTGGCAGCCTCCTCGATGAGGTCCAGGCGCTTGATGAGGTCACTGCGCGCCGCTTCAGCCTGGGTCTGACTTAAATCCTGTTCCAGGAACTTGAGCTCGCCATAGATGCGGCAAAGACGTGCATGAATCCGCCAGTGATAAATCGCAGGCGCAAACCGTATAAGGGGCAGCAGCAGGGTGAGAACGGGAATGATGAGAATCAGGAAACGATCCGCCAGCACCGCGAGCCAGAAAGGCATGTAGCGTTGCATGAAAGGCGGCCCGGACGCGTAAAAACGCTCGGCAGAGGGAGACAACTGAAAGTCGCTGTCCTTGTAAGCGGGAAATTCACCGCGTGTCTGAAAAAATCCGCTGCCACCATGAATTTCACGCATGGCGGAAAGCATCAGGGTTTGCAGGGCGGGATGCATATCCTCGCGGACGACCAGATTAGCCGTCGCCGCAAGCAGATCGGTATCGTGCGGCGGATAGTTCCGCACCAGATCGACCACGCCTTCGGGCATGGTGAGGCGAAACAGGTATGGGAAGCGGCGACGATAAGCCTCTGCCTGCGTAAAACTCATCAGGCGTACCGTCGGCGAGCGCAGCAACTCCTGCACGACCGGCGCTTCCGGCGCAGTAATGACGAAAAGCGCGTCCAGCGCGCCCTGTTGCAGCGCCTCGGCAGCTTCCATCTCTTCCATCGGAATCAGGTGCACATCCTGTTCACCCAACTCGTTTGCCGCCAGAAGGCGATAGGCCAGGGCGCGGGAACTGGTACTTTCCTGAATGATCGTGACTCTGAGTCCTGCCAGTTCAGCCAGTTTTTTCGGCATGCGATCGCTACGCACGAATACCCAGAGCGGTTCATAAAAAGCACTGCCCAGCGACAACATGCCTTCTTGTTTTCTGTTCGACGCAACCCCGCCCTGCACGAAGGCGACATCCACTTCCTGCTCGCGCAACCGGCGCAGATTCTCACCCGATCCCTGTGAGTGCCTCAATTCGAGGGTGATGCCATTTTTGGCAAAAAAATCCTGATACTGTCTGGAAAAGGCGTGATACAGGCCATCCTCCCGCCCGGTGCTCATGACGAGCGTCGTCGGAGGCGCGGGTTTCACAAAATGGAACGCAAGCAAAAAACCCAGCAAAACCAGCGCCACAAACGGCCAGGAAGCCCTCAATATCTCGCGCCAGGCGAGATAACGCCCCCGTATTCTTTGCTTCAAGCGGTGCTTGTTTTTGTCCATCACACAATCCGGCGAATGTAGCCATTTATAGCCACTTATAGCATGTTTTTGCTATAAGCCCGCCTCCCCACCGTTCCTTCGCGGCCTACACTCAGCAACCCCCAGCACGAATCGTGCTCTCTCGATACGCAGCATTTCGTAAGGCGTCATGAAACGCAGATTCAGCCCTGCGCAAACGTCAGGAATTTTCACGCGCTTGGTGGAATTGGCGGGTACTTCATGAGTTACTACCGTATGGTTACCTGCCAGTGCGTGGGCAATAAGATAAAAGTCCGCTACCTGCAAAAAGGTGTTGATAGCCGCTGGTTCATACTGCTGACTTGTTACCCAGGCGCTGACCGCGCCGAACTTCGTAGCAACGCTGGCATCCGTTACGCGGAACAAGTTACGGCTGTTTTGTTTTGCCCAATCCGTCAATTCGTCGGAACCCGCAGCGATTTCATCGGATACCTTATCAATGCTGAACACGCGCTCATTGGCGCTATTGTCAATCAACCACTGCCAAAATGCCGGGCAGAAGTCCAAACCGTAGTGCAGATTCTTGGCCTGGATGAAAACGTTCGCGTCAAGCAGGTAGCTCATGCCATCACCCCCAACTCGCGCGCCGCTTCATAGAAGGTGGTTGTCTTGCGTACCCCCAGCATACGAAACGCATCCTGAAACAACGTTTGGCCCTCCAACGCGCTGCTGACAACAGCGCGGGCAAAGCGTTTACTGGCGCGTGCCCCCAGGCTGCGGTAAAAGTCACCGCCACCTTTGCCACGCTGTTCCAGTCCGCGCAGTCGAACCTGTTCGTTATGGTAGTGCTGCCACAATACAGGTTGATCAATAAAGCCTGCATCGAACAAGCGACGTAAGGCAACCAACGTGCTGACTTTAAACTCACGGGCCAGTCGCTGGATTTCTACCAGAATGGGCGTGTTGGGCTGATGAGCCGTGCGTAACTCCTGCAAGGGCATCAGCAGTTCTGCCGCTACCTGATTACACCAGCGTTCCGTTCGTTGTTCGGGTACATGGCCTGCCTGTGTGTCCGAAACGCCAGAGGCTCCCAGCCATAGATGCGCCAGTTCATGCGCTAACGTAAACATCTGCGCTGCCTTACTGTCTGCTCCATTCAGGAAAATCAGCGGCGCAAATTCGTCTGCCAGTGCAAAACCACGGAATTCGCCAACATCGAGCTTGCGGTGACTGTTGCTACCAACCACGGAACTCGCCATAACCATTACCCCGACATCTTCGGCCTTGGCAATCAATTGACGTAACGCCTCTGTCCAGGTCGGTAATTGACGTCGAGACTCAGCCGACAGACCCAGCGTCTCGCGCATACGCTGGGCTACTGCTTCGGGCGTATTCTGTACCTGGGCACTACCGATAAAGGCTAACGCCGACAGGCCGTGTAACCGTGCGTAATCGCGATACCAATCCTGCCGCTGTTGGCACAGATAGAGTGTATCCAGCAAGCCGCTGCTAGGTTCGGACAAGATTTCGTCGCGCAAGGTGCGAAAATCAGGTACAGGTAGCAACAGCACTGGCGGCTCTGGCAGGAAGAAATAGCCGATGGCTGTGTGTGTAAGACGGGCGAAATTTTCCAACTGCTTCAGTGTAGGTTGTGCATCGCCACTGAGCCACATGAGCCATTTGGGAAAGCGTGCAGCAATCTCATCGTCGTGCAGATGTGCACGATGTGCTGCCCAGCGCAGTACGGGCAAAGAGGCCGCTACGGTAGTCACGTTTCTTCCTCCTCCAACTCAGCCACAATCGCATCGATCTGCGTTCGCAGTTCTGCCTGCCGCGTCACAATGCCCGCAATCTTGGCGTAGAGCGCCTTGATATCCACTGCCTCGCTAGTATCCGGCTGTTCGACGCATGATGACACAGCGATATTATAGCCATTGGCGGCGATGTCGGCGTTATCCACCCAGTTGGTTTGCTGATACGGTGTAAAATTATGTGAAATGCTACTCGATATTCTGCACCTGCTCCCGAATCTGCTCGATCTGCACTTTCATCTCCATCGCAATGCCGGTGATGTCGGAGGCCGAGGATTTCGAGGCGAGGGTGTTGGCTTCGCGGTTGAGTTCCTGCATGAGGAAGTCGAGCCGCTTGCCTGCCGCGCCGCCCGTGGCAAGAATGCGTTCGATTTCGTCCAGGTGGGCCGAGAGGCGGGAAAGCTCTTCGGCAACGTCGATGCGGGAAGCGTAGAGAACGGCTTCCTGAACGATGCGTTCTTCGTCGACCGAGGTAAGCACTTCCTGTAGACGGCGAGTGAGCCGGGCGCGGTACTCTTCAACGATGGCCGGAATCCGGGGAGCCGCAGCAGCGGTGAGCTCGCGCATCCTGGCAATCCGCTCACGAATCATCGCCTCCAGTTTCTCGCCTTCGCGCCGTCGCGTGACCAGGAGTTCGCCGAGCGTTGCAGCAGCAAGATCCATGACAACAGGCTGTAACTGTTCAAACCCAAGGCCGTCATCGGCGAGCATGCCCGGCCAGTGCAGCAATTCGGATACGGATAATGGACAGGCGTTGGGAAATTGTTCCAACACTACGGCTTCCGTGGCCGCCAAACGCGCGAGCAGGGCAGTGTTGGGCACGAACGGGCGCGGCGCGTCCGTACGCATTTGCAGGTTGAGCCGACATTCAACCTTGCCGCGCGTGAGCCGGGCCGCAATCAGTTCACGCAGGCCCGGTTCGGCAGCACGGAGATCGTCAGTGATGCGAAAACTCAGGTCGAGATAGCGCGAGTTGACACTGCGTAATTCCATGTGAATGATTACGCCGTTTAACTCCCTGCTCGACAACGCGAAACCCGTCATGCTGTAAATCATGGTAATAACCTCAAAGATATGCCGGAAACCGGCTGCAATCGGCTAAACTGCCGACTTTGGTCAAAACATTTTCACACAAGTCCCGTTCCGACGTTCATAAGATGCCGTCTCAAGCAAACTGTGCCCTGCCCGCCGGGTTTCAGCTCGACCGGTATCGGATCGAGCGCCAACTCTCGTTGGGCGGGTTTTCCATCGTGTATCTGGCATACGATACCGATGGCACTCCCGTGGCAATCAAGGAATACCTGCCCAATTCGCTGGCCTTGCGCAAACAGGGCGAGATCGAGCCCCAAGTGCCGGATGACAACCTTCCGGCCTTCCGCTATGGAATGAAATGTTTTTTCGAGGAAGGCCGCTCACTCGCCCGGCTGATGCATCCGAACGTGGTCAGGGTTTTGAACTTCTTTCGCGCCAACAGCACCGTCTACATGGTGATGCAGTTCGAGCGGGGACGTACCCTGCACGAGTACATCCAGCGCCATCGCGGACAGGTGTCCGAACGATTCATTCGCAACATATTCATCCGCCTGCTCAACGGGTTGCGCGAAGTGCACTCCCATAAGCTGTTGCACCTCGATATCAAGCCGTCGAATATCTATCTGCGCGCCGACGGTACGCCGGTATTGCTCGATTTCGGCGCGGCGCGACAAACGCTGGCGCAGGAGCAGGCGATGCTCAAGCCGATGTATACGCCCGGCTTTGCTTCGCCAGAACATTATGCCGACCGCGAGCGGCTCGGGCCGTGGAGCGATATCTATAGCGTTGGTGCGAGCATGCATGCCTGTATCGCCGGTTCCGCTCCGCCACGTTCGGACGAACGGGTCAAGAAAGAAGTATTTCTTCCATTGGTCAAGGCTTACCCTGGGAAATACTCCACACAACTTCTCGAGTTGGTCGATTGGTGTCTGATGCTGGACCCGCTGCAACGCCCGCAAAGCGTTTATACCCTGCAAAAGGAGCTGGGCCAAAAACCGTCGCACGTGGAATCTGAACCACAGAGCCGATTTGGCAGCTTCTTGTCGAAAATCAAGTCGTCGATCGGCAAAGGCTGAGGGGAAACTGCCGTGAAATTCACCATTTTTCAGGAAAGCCGCATCGGTAAGCGCAAGACCAATCAGGATCGCATCGCGCATAGCTATTCACGCGATTCGCTGCTGATGGTTCTGGCCGACGGCATGGGCGGGCATTTGCATGGCGAGGTTGCCGCGCATATTGCCGTGCAGTACCTGACGCACGTTTTTCAGCGCGAGGCGCAACCCCTCTTGTCTGATCCGGGAATGTTCCTGTCGCGCGAAATTACCCAGGCCCATCACGCCATTCTCGATTACTCCATCGAAAAGGGCCTGCGCGAAGCGCCACGCACCACGATCGTGGTTTGCATCGCCCAGGGCGGATATGCCTATTGGGCGCACGCGGGCGACTCGCGCCTGTATATGCTGCGCAATGGACGCATCCATGCCCAGACGCACGACCATTCGCGGGTGCAGTTGATGGTGGATCAGGGGTTGCTCGACGTGCGTAGCGCCGCCATTCATCCGAACCGCAACCGCGTCTATTCCTGTCTGGGTGGAACCCATGTGCCGCAAATCGAGTTCTCGCGCCGCACTTCGTTGCAGTCCGGGGACATCCTGGCGCTTTGCACGGATGGCGTCTGGGGGCCGTTGGGGAACGACGGCATGTTGCGCGGCCTGTCCAGGGAAAGCCCGATGTTTGCGGTTCCCGGCCTGCTTTCCGAAGCCGAAACCCTCGCCGGGGATCGTTGCGACAACCTGTCCCTGATTGCGATGGTCTGGCGTGAAGGAGAGGACGACAATATCGACGTTACCCACATCATTTCGACGCAAACCATGGCCATGAGCGATTTCACGACCCGGATGGACTCATTTCAGCGGATCCACCCCCCTTCGAAAGAGATGGATCTTTCCGACGATGAAATCGAGCAGGCCATCCGTGAAATCAACTCCGCAATCCAAAAATTCAGCAAATGAATACTTCTCAGACTTTCCAGCGTCCCGATTCGCGCGCACAGGATGAACTCCGCCCCATTCGTTTTACGCGCGGATACACTCGTCACGCCGAGGGTTCGGTATTGGTCGAATTCGGCGACACCAGGGTACTCGTCACCGCCAGCGTCGAAGAAGGCGTGCCCGGATTTCTCAGAGGCAGCGGGCAGGGGTGGCTCACCGCCGAATACGGCATGCTGCCCCGCTCCACCCATACCCGTAGCGCGCGCGAGGCCGCCAGAGGCAAACAAAGCGGGCGCACCCAGGAAATCCAGCGCCTGATCGGGCGCAGCCTGCGCGCGGTCGTCGATCTCACCAAACTTGGCGAGCGCCAGATCGTCGTCGATTGCGATGTGCTCCAGGCGGACGGCGGAACCCGCACCGCGTCCATCTCCGGCGCCTGTGTGGCGGTGCACGACGCGCTTTCCCGGACGATGCCACGCGCTCGGCGCGCCGCCCATCCATTGCGCGAACTGATTGCGGCCGTCTCGGTCGGCATCGTCCGAGGCGTGCCCGTGCTCGATCTCGACTATGCCGAGGATTCCGCCTGTGATACCGATATGAACGTGGTCATGACGGCTTCCGGCGGCATCGTCGAAATGCAGGGAACCGCCGAGGGACAAACGTTTTCGCGCTCCGAGCTAGATACCCTGCTCGATCTGGCTACCCATGGCATCGGTCAGATCATCGCCTGCCAGCGCGCCGCTCTCGCCACGGCCCTGCCATGAGCCAACAACTGGTGCTGGCGAGCAATAACGCCAAAAAAGCTTCCGAGATGCAAACCCTGCTCGCTCCGCTTGGGGTGGAAATCGTTCTACAGGCGCAGCTTGGCGTGACTGAGGCCGAAGAACCGCATTTCACCTTCATCGAGAACGCGCTTGTCAAGGCGCGCCACGCCGCAGCCGTCACTGGGCTACCCGCCATCGCGGACGATTCCGGCCTGTGTGTCGCGGCGCTTGGCGGCGCGCCCGGAGTGCATTCGGCGCGTTTCGCCGGAGAGCCAAAATCCGATGAACGAAACAACCAGTTTTTGCTCGAACGACTGTCAGGCGCGCCCGAAGACAAACGGGATGCCTGGTATTACTGCTGCCTCGTCCTCGTTCGTCATGCCGACGATCCCTGTCCCATGATCGCCGACGGGCAATGGCACGGATTTATTCTCGATGCGCCGCGTGGCGAGGGCGGTTTCGGTTACGATCCGCTTTTCTGGCTGCCGGAACTGGAGAAGAGCGCCGCCGAACTCGATCCCGCGCACAAAAACGATCTCAGTCACCGTGGAACCGCGATGCGCCGGTTGCTTGAACGTTTGCAGGAACAACCCTTATTCAAAGTGCCTGAACAACCCTTAAATGGCTACCGCTTCCGGTCTTAAAACCTACTTCCGACTGCTCGGCTACGTGCGCCCCTACATGGGGCTGTTCTTCATCAGCATTCTCGGCTTCATCATCTTTGCTTCCGCGCAACCGATGCTGATTGGCGTGCTCAAGTATTTCGTCGATGGACTCGTCGACCCAAGCAAGACCGTTTTGCACGGCATTCCATTCCTGGACGGCCTCGACCTGATGCAGGCGGTGCCGTTGATGATCGTCGTCATTGCCATCTGGCAGGGAGCAGGTTCCTTTTTGGGCAATTTTTTTCTGGCCAGGGTCTCGCTCGGGTTGATTCACGACCTGCGGCTGGCCTTGTTCGACAAATTGCTTCTTTTGCCGAATTCCTGGTTCGACAACAACAACTCCGGACACCTGGTCTCACGCATCACTTACGATGTCACGATGGTCACGGGCGCAGCGACCGACGCAATCAAGGTCGTGATCCGCGAAGGCCTGACGGTGACCTTTCTCTTTTGTTACCTGTTGTGGATGAACTGGAAGCTGACCCTGGTGATGATATTCATCCTGCCGTTGATCGGTCTGCTGGTCGGCAAGGCCAGCCGCAAGTTCCGCAAACAGGCTCGCAAAATACAGGCTGCAATGGGCGGTGTTACCCACGTTGCTTCCGAGACCATCCACGGCTACAGGGTTGTGCGTAGCTTTGGGGGAGAAGAATACGAATCGGAGCGATTTCGCCAAGCCAGCAGCGACAATACGAAAAAACAGTTGAACATGATCAGGACGGTGGAAGTCTACACGCCGCTTCTTCAACTGATTATTCATTCAGCATTATCTGTAGTACTGTTTCTGGTACTGTGGCTGCGCGGCGACACGACTGCGGGCGAGCTCGTGGCCTACCTCACTGCGGCGGCATTGTTACCCAAACCGATTCGTCAGTTGTCGGAAACCAACTCGACCATCCAGAGAGGCGTCGCCGGAGCCGAAAGCGTTTTCACCCAGCTCGATGAACCGTCCGAGTGCGATACCGGAACCGTCGAGCGCGAACGGGTGGAAGGTCGCATCACTGTACGCGACCTCGTTTTCAGTTATCCCGGCCACGAACAAAAGGTGCTCAACGGCCTGAATTTCGAGATTGCGCCCGGTCAGATGGTGGCGTTGGTCGGTCGCTCCGGCAGCGGAAAATCGACGCTTGCCAGTTTGCTCCCTCGCTTCTATTCGCACGAACAGGGCCAGATTTTGATCGACGGCATCGATGTTGCCGATTACACCCTGCGCAACCTGCGCCGGCACATTGCGCTCGTCACGCAGCAGGTAACGCTTTTCAACGGCACGATGACCGAGAACATCGCCTATGGCGAACTCGCCGCCGCGTCGAGAGAAGAGGTGGAACGTGTCGCCGAGGCGGCCAATGCACGCGAATTCATCGACAGACAACCGGAGGGTTTCAATACCCTGATCGGCGAAAACGGAGTCACCCTCTCGGGCGGTCAGCGCCAGCGATTGGCAATTGCCAGGGCATTGCTCAAGAACGCTCCCATCCTGATTCTCGACGAAGCCACCTCATCGCTCGACAGCGAATCCGAACGGCACATTCAGGACGCGCTCGTACAGGCTACCCAGGGTCGTACAACATTGGTCATCGCTCACCGATTGTCGACGATCGAACGGGCCGACCTGATCCTGGTCATGGATAGTGGTTGCATCGTCGAACGCGGCACGCATGCCGAATTGCTTGCCGCCGGCGGGCATTACGCGAAGTTGCACGCGATGCAGTTCGGGAATGAAGAAAATGGGGCGGAAGCACCGGATTACCCGGCTTCATAGGGAACCTCCGCACAATCCTCCTGTCATTATGCGCGTTGCGAAGCGAAGTCGCTGCAATCCACGCAGTGGATGCAGAGTTATACAGGGGTTCCCTGGAGCGGCTCAGGCCGACTCCCCGCCAAGCGCCTCGATCAACATCGGCAACAGACGCACGAGCTCGCCGGTCATCAAGGCGAATTCCGCATTGAACAACGCTTCGGCATCGTCTTCGTTACCGAGCTCTTCCCGCACGATATCGAGAAAGTCCAGACGCTTGAGCTCCAGCTTGTCGGTCAACACGAAACTCACACGGTCATTGAACGTCAGCGCCAGCCGAGTGGGCATCTTTCCGGCAGCGAGATGATTCTTGATCTCGCTGCCGTCGAGTGGGTGATGCGCGTAACGCACCGTCGCCTTTTCTTCACTGACCGAACGCAGTTCGCAATCCTGGTCGATGGTAAACCCCCTCGGCGCATCACCGGCCAGCCAATCGGCCATTGCCGACACGGGCGAGCGAGCTGTACGCAGCAGCGTGAGTGGAAAGCTATCGAGTACCTGACGCAGGCATTCGAGCACTTCCTCGGCCCGTGCCGTACTCGATGTGTCGATTCCGAGCCATCCATCCACTGGGTCGATCCACACCATGGTACGGCGCTGACGAGTGAAGGCGCGCGGCAACAACTCCTGCGTAATCTGTTCGTGCAATTCTTTCACCTGCCTGCGCCCAGGCTTGTAGCCCTGCCTTTCGGCAAGCGCCGACGCGCGGGCCTCCGCTTCCTGTCGTACCACGGAAGCCGGTAACAGGCGCGATTCCACGCCTAGCGCAATCAGCCATTGGCGTCCGACCGCGTGCAGCAGAGCATCATCACCGCGAGGCGACACCCAACCGCGCGACTCCATGTCCTGGCTACCGCAAGGCTGGAGCGGGCGCGCGTTCAAACACGCCTCAAGCTGTGCGGAAGCGATTTCCCATCCTGCCTTGAGACGGTAAAGCTGAAGATTCCTGAACCACATGAGAAAGCCCTTCGCTCGGGGGAGCTACAGAAAAACCGCGCCATTCTAAAGATTTTTTGCCCTGAGAGTCTGTCTTGGGTTCCCTGCCACCCCTTCGGTGGAGGACTGACCACATAGGAGGTGAGAATAACGTAGGGGCGCGATTTATCGCGCCCAATGAACACAAGTGCCGACTATGTAGAGGTTCCCCAACAATTTCCGAGTTTTTATAAGTTTTATGTTTATATAAAAGAAGAAAATGTATACAGCAGGTAACTTCCTGTGGATAAGTCATGCCCCCGTTGTTCCTCCGCTGTTTTGAGATTTGGTAAACCTGTTGGTAAGTTCTCTTGATAGATGTGTTGAAAATGTTTATCTTTTTTGACCTTTTTTGGAAAGGGTGCGTTGTCCACACGGTTTCCTCTGTTCATCCACTGACTTGTCCAAGTGAGACCCATGTCTGTTTCCGCCAACCATACGAAGTGGGAAATCTTCTGTCGGGTTGTGGATAACTATGGGGATATTGGCGTGTGCTGGCGGTTGGCGCGGGCGTTGGTTGCCGAGCGGGGGATTGACGTTCGGCTTTGGGTCGACGACTGGGGAACGCTCTCCCGGCTGTGTCCCCAGGCTGTTCATGACGGAGTCAGGGTTGCCGGAGTCGAACTGCGACGCTGGATGAACCCTTTTCCGGTGGAAGAACCCGCCGACGTGGTGATCGAAGCATTCGGCTGCAATCTGCCAAAAGAGCGCGAACGGGCGATGGCGGCAAGAGAAAAGCCGCCGATATGGGTCAATCTCGAATATCTGTCTGCAGAAGACTGGGTGTGTGGGTATCACGGATTATCCTCTCCCCACCCGGAATCGTTACTTATAAAGACATTCTTTTTTCCAGGGTTCGTAGAGGGCACAGGCGGCCTGATCCTGGAGAAAGGACTCCTGGATCGGCGCGACCAATTACTGAAAAAGCAAAGCCGCGCCGATTGGTTGCGCGTGTTCTCGAAAGAGCCGCTTCGTGAGGATACCTTGCTGGTATCGCTTTTCTGCTATGAACCTTTTGGGCTTGCGGGGTTGTTGCGTCGCTGGGAGAAAGAGGAGCGTCCCGTATTGCTGCTCGTGCCCGAAGGGCGCTCATCGATCGGGGTGGAAACGGCGCTCGAAACGAACCTGCCGGTTGGCGGGGAAATACAGCGTGGCGCGTTGCGTGTCGTTGCCCTGCCGTTCATGGATCAGGACGACTTTGATGAGTTGTTGTGGCATTGCGACCTCAATCTGGTGCGAGGCGAGGATTCCTTCGTGCGGGCGCAATGGGCGGCGCGGCCCTTCGTGTGGAATATCTACCCGCAAAAGGAAGATGCGCACTTCGTCAAGCTCGAAGCCTTTCTCAAACTGTATTGCGTCGATCTGCGGGAAGAGGTTGCCAGCGCGATGGCTGCCTTCTGGCGCGCCTGGAACGGGCGCGGAGACACGGCAGAAGCCTGGCCGGCCTTCGCACAAGTCCTGTCCGAACTGGAAAATCATGCAAGCAGTTGGTGCGTCGCCCAGGGCGCGCAATCCAGTCTTGTGACAACGCTTTGTCAATTTGTCGACACATCATTGAAAAAATTGGATAAAATCCCGCCTCTTTAAGTTTTTGATGGGCGGGACGGTCCGTCCAGCCAAGGATCTCATAGTATGAAAACCGCGCAAGAACTTCGCTCCGGCAATGTCATCATGGTTGGCAACGATCCGCTGATCGTTCAGAAAGCCGAATACAACAAGTCGGGCCGCAACGCTGCCGTCGTGAAGATGAAGCTCAAGAACCTGCTCACCGGCACGCCTGCGGAATCGGTGTACAAGGCCGACGACAAGTTCGAGATCGTCATTCTCGACCGCAAGGAAGTGAGCTATTCCTACTTCGCCGACCCGATGTACGTATTCATGGATGGCGAATACAACCAGTATGAGATCGAGTCGGAAAACATGACTGATGCCCTCAAGTACCTCGAAGACGGGCTGATGTGTGAAGTGGTGTTCTACAACGGCAAGGCCATTTCGGTGGAACTGCCCAACAGCGTGGTGCGCGAAGTCACCTACACCGAACCGGCGGTCAAGGGAGACACTTCCGGCAAGGTCATGAAACCGGCGCGACTCAGCACCGGGTTTGAAGTGCAGGTTCCCGCCTTCGTCGAAATCGGCGACAAGATCGAAATTGATACCCGCACGGATGAATACCGTAACCGTGTGAAGTGAGTCTGCGGTAAGCTGGACAAGTTCGTGTTTCTCCGGGAGCCGAGAGGCTCTCGTTTCCGCCTGCCATGTCCAACAACAATCCTTGTGTCTCCCATGCCGCCGCAAAAGAAAAAGCACGCGAACTGCTGGATTGCGAATCGCATATCACGCTGTCGCCTGGGGATTTCAAAGCATTCGTTGAATCGTTAGATGCCGCCTTCACCCCGAATCCGGCGCTTGAGGCTGCTCTGGAACTGACCCGACGGGGTGTTCGGCGTGCTTGATGTATTGCTGCTCGATCCGGCCATTAAATGACAATATACTTGCCATTGGCTGCAATGCCGCAGTTCGATTGAACGCCATGTCCGACGATCATCTCCGTGTCTCTCACATCCGCATCCTCGGCGCGTGCCAGAACAACCTGCGCAACCTGTCGCTGGATCTGCCCCTGAATCGCCTTCTGGTTGTCACTGGCGTGTCCGGTTCCGGGAAATCTTCACTGGTGTTCGACACCCTCTACGCCGAGGGACAACGCCGGTACGTCGAAACCTTTTCACCCTACGCGCGCCAGTTCCTGGAGCGCATGGACAAGCCCCGCGTCGAGCGGATCGAAGGCGTGCCGCCCGCCATCGCCATCGACCAGACCGGACAGGTACGCACCTCTCGCTCCACCGTGGGCACCATGACCGAGTTGGCCGATTACTTCAAGCTGCTCTATGCCCGTGCGGCCCGTCTGCATTGCCGGGGTTGCGGCAAACCGGTACGGCGCGACACTCCGGCAAGCATCGCTGCCGACCTCACTGAGCGCGCTGCCAGGGCAAACGATCCCCGACTGGCGATCTGTTTTCCTCTCGCCGTTCCCGGAAATTTTACCGCCGAAGAAGTGACCGCACTGCTTGCCGCCCAAGGCTATACCCGAGTCCACGCACGTCAGACCGATGCGCAAGGAGACGTACTGCAAGTGGTACAGGATCGTTTTCGGCTGGCTGCCGCCGATCCGGGCCGCGTGGCCGAGGCGCTGGAAGCCGCCCTGCAACGCGGGCAAGGCCGACTCACGGTCTTCGCCGGGGAAGGCGACGAGGCGTGGTTATATTCCAACGGGTTGCATTGTGCCGAATGCGACATCGACTACAACGACCCGACACCGGGTCTTTTCTCGTTCAATTCTCCCATCGGGGCGTGCGAAACCTGCCGGGGTTTCGGGCGAGTGATCGGGGTGGATTTCAACCTCGTCGTGCCGGATGAATCGAAAACGCTGGCCGAAGGCGCGATCCGCCCCTGGCAGACGCAGAGTTTCCGCGAATGCCAGGACGACATGTTGCGCATGGCTCCGCAGCATGGTGTAGACGTTCACATCCCCTTCCGCGAACTGCCACCCGAACACCGCCGCTGGGTGCTCGAAGGCGACGAAAAATGGAAAAGCTGGGCCTCTTCCTGGCCGCGCTACTGGTACGGGGCGCGGCATTTCTTCGACTGGCTGGAAACCAAGTCCTACAAGATGCACATCCGTGTGTTGCTGTCGCGCTACCGCAGTTACACCGAATGCCCGGCTTGCCACGGCGCGCGGCTCAAGCCCGATGCTCTGTTGTGGCGGCTTCCACTGGACGACGGGGCAGCCATTCACGAACTGATGGCGTTGCCGGTAGCGAAATTGCGCGAGCGATTCGCCGAACTGACCCTGCCCGCGCTCTCCGATGAGGCCGGTTCGCTGGTGCTCGATGAGATCCGCAGTCGACTCGATTACCTCGCCGATGTCGGCCTCGGTTATCTGACCCTGGATCGCCAGTCGCGCACCCTCTCCGGCGGCGAAGTCCAGCGGATCAACCTGACCGGCGCATTAGGGGCATCGCTCGTCAACACCCTTTTCGTGCTCGACGAACCTTCGATCGGCCTGCATCCGCGCGACATCGGTCGCATCATCAAGACGATGACGCAGCTACGCGACGCGGGCAATACCCTGGTCGTCGTCGAACACGATCCCCAGGTGATGTTTGCCGCCGACGAACTGCTCGAAATCGGCCCCGGCGCGGGCGAGCGGGGCGGGGAACTCGTCGCGCGCGGCACACCGTCGGACATCGCCGCCGACCGCCGTTCCATCACCGGGCCGTGGCTTTCGGGAAAGAAAAGCGTCGTGGGCATCCGCCGTGCACGGCCCGTAGACGCGAACACTCCTCGACTAACTCTGACCGGCGCGCGCGAACACAATCTGCGCGACCTCACGGTGGCGTTCCCGCTGCAACGGCTGGTGTGTCTCACGGGCGTGTCCGGTTCGGGCAAATCCACGCTGATCGGCGACGTGCTCTACCCGGCCCTGGCGCGGCATTTCGGCCAGACGGTCGAGACGCCCGCCGGGACGTTCGAGAAAATCGACGGACTGGCATCGCTCTCCGGCGTCGTCATGGTCGACCAATCTCCCATCGGTAAAAGCTCACGCTCCAATCCCGTGAGCTACGTCGGGGCCTGGGACGCCATCCGCCAGTTGTTTGCCGCCCTGCCGGAAGCCCGACAACGCGGCTACGGGCCGGGGGCGTTCAGCTTCAATGCCGGACATGGCCGCTGCCCCGCCTGCTCGGGTTCGGGCTTCGAGCACGTCGAAATGCAGTTCCTTTCGGATGTCTGGCTGCGTTGTCCGGACTGCGAAGGGAGGCGCTACCGGCCGGAAGTGCTCGAACTGCGCCTGCGCGGAAAATCCGTGGCCGATGTGCTGGAGATGACCGTGAGCGAAGCCCTGCAATTCTTCGCCGAGGAACCCGGCGTACAGGCTGCACTCGCGCCGCTGTCCGAAGTCGGACTCGACTACCTCGCCCTCGGCCAGCCCGTGCCGACCCTCTCCGGCGGCGAAGCGCAACGCCTCAAACTCGCCGGACACCTGGCCGGAGCGAAACGCGGTGGAAAACCTGTGGGTAAGCCTGCGAAGAACCCTGTGAATAAGCCTGTGGAAAAACGAGACGGACACAGCGCGTCCGGCCAGCTTTTCCTGTTCGACGAGCCGACCACCGGCCTGCACTTCGAGGATGTCGCGGTATTGCTCAAAGCCTTCGACAAGCTCATTGCGGACGGGCATTCGCTGATCGTCATCGAACACAATCTCGACCTCATCGCCGCTGCCGACTGGATCATCGACCTCGGCCCCGAGGGCGGAGAGGACGGCGGGCAACTCGTTGCCAAAGGCCCGCCGCAGGCACTGACCGAACATCCTTCCTCCCACACGGGCGCGGCCTTGCGCGAGCACGCCGACGCGCTCGACCGCCACGCCGCCCGGCGCGTTGCCGAACCTCCGGCTCCCTGGCGCGTCCAGGCGGCGCAGACCATCGACATTTTCCACGCCCGCGAGCACAACCTCAAAAACATCAACGCAAGCATTCCGCGCCAGCGCCTCACCGTCGTGACGGGCCTATCCGGGTCGGGCAAATCCACGCTCGCCTTCGACATCGTTTTCGGCGAAGGCCAGCGCCGCTACCTCGAATCCCTCAACGCCTACGCGCGTCAGTTCGTGCAACCCGCGCGTCGGCCCGACGTCGACGGCCTCACCGGCATTCCCCCGGCAGTCGCCATCGAACAACGCACCAGCCGGGGCGGCTACAAAAGCACCGTCGCCACGCTCACCGAAATCGCCCCTTTCCTGCGCCTGCTCTACGCCAAACTCGGCGTCCAGTACTGCCCGGATTGTCGGACGGCGGTCAAACCGCAGAGTTTTGAAGCCATCGTCGCCCAACTCATGCGGGACTTCCGCGGTGATTCCGTCGAAGTGCTTGCCCCCCTGGTGACCGGCAGAAAGGGGCTTTACAACGACCTTGCCAAATGGGCCAAGAGCAAGGGGGTCGAACAACTCCGGGTCGACGGCCTCTACCTGCCCACCGCCAAATGGCCGCGTCTCGACCGCTACAAGGAGCACGACATCGAACTGCCTCTCGGCATGGTCGTCGTGCGTCCGGAAAACGAGACCCTGCTGCGCGATTTCGTGCGCAACGCCCTCGAACACGGCAAGGGCGTGGCAAAAGTGCTGAAACTGGGCGAGGCGGGAACCGTGCCCGCCGTGTTTTCCACTCTGCGTGCCTGCCCTTCCTGTAGCGCGAGCTTTCCGGAACCCGACCCCAAACTGTTCTCCTGGAACGCCCGCCACGGCTGGTGTCCGAAATGCTTCGGAACCGGGCTGAAAACGGCGGCGCGCATCGAAGATCCCGATCAACTCGACCTTGGCAACGTCGAAGGACTGATTCGTCACGACGAAACCTGTCCGGCCTGCGTGGGCGCGCGGATCAATCCCGTGGCCCGCGCGGTGCGTTTCCGGGAAAACGCCCTGCACGCATTATTGAATCTGACGGTCGAACGCGCGGCGGCGTTTTTTGAGGCGCTCGAACCCGACGAGCGCGAAGCGGGCATTGCCCGCGACCTGCTGAGCGAAATCCGTGGCCGACTCGATTTTCTCCGGCACGTCGGTCTCGGCTACCTCGCCCTCGACCGTTCCGCGCCCACCCTCTCCGGCGGCGAAGCGCAACGCATTCGGCTGGCCGCGCAATTGGGCTCCAACTTGCGCGGCGTATGCTACGTGCTCGACGAACCCACCATCGGCCTGCACCCGCGCGACAACCGCCTGCTACTCGGCACGCTCGAAACCCTGCGCGACCGGGGCAACACGCTCGTGGTCGTCGAACACGATGTCGAATCCATCCGCCGCGCCGACCACATCATCGACCTCGGCCCCGGCGCGGGCGTGCGCGGCGGTGAAGTCGTCGCCACGGGCACGCTGGCCGACATCATCGAAGCGCCCGCCTCCATCACCGGCCAGCGGCTGCGTACCCCGATGACGCACCCGATGCGGCCCCGCCGCCGGGTCGATGAAACCCATCCCTCGTTATGGGTGACGGGAGCCAACCTGCACAACCTCCAGGACATCACCGTGCGGATTCCGCTGGCCCGCCTCACCGTCGTGAGCGGTGTTTCCGGCTCCGGCAAATCGACCCTGGCCCGCGATGTGCTTCATGCCAATCTACGCGCCCTGCTCGGCGACCCGGAAGTCGCTCGCGCGCGGCGGCGCGGCGGCACACATGCGGAACCTCCCGCATCCGTCGTCATCGCAGGCTGCCGGGACATTTCAGGCTGGCAGCAAGTGGGCCGTGTGCTGGAAGTCGACCAGACTCCCATCGGTAAAACGCCGCGCTCCTGTCCGGCCACTTACGTCGGTTTCTGGGACGCCATCCGCAAACGCTTTGCCGACACCCTGGAAGCGCGCGGTCATGGCTGGAACGCGGCGCGTTTCTCCTTCAACACCGGCGCGGGTCGCTGCCCCAACTGCGACGGCGCGGGCCAGACCACGGTGGAAATGAATTTCCTGCCCGATGTCAAAACCCTGTGCGAAGCCTGCGGCGGCGCGCGCTTCAACCCGGAAACCCTGCTCGTGCGCTGGCGGGGCAAATCGGCGGCGGACGTTTTGGCGATG
>Ga0099364_10002519_pt1 | contig 29134 bp, 30 predicted proteins | sample TergutTh196P3_FD_73070 | JGI IMG/M metagenome (GOLD analysis project Ga0099364, IMG submission 73070) | Microcerotermes parvus P3 segment gut microbial communities from Pointe-Noire, Republic of the Congo - Th196 P3 | ecosystem: Host-associated > Arthropoda: Insects > Digestive system > Gut ...
AAGAACAGGGCGAGTACCAGAAAGCTTACGCGAAAGGGTGGGTTTATATGATAATCACAAGATTATTCAATGTCACTATATCTAATTTTTCTTTATTATCTACACACCACTTCCACAAGTCTTCTCGACACATTTGATATTTAGATAATTCTCCGTTCGCGTTTTCAATAATCACCAACACATCGCCTATGTATTTTGGTGGAATATGACTAATACACTTGTCAAACCACGATTCTTTTTTGAGTATTTCATCATCTGGATTTTTAATTTTAACTACCGTGAAAATAACCCCCTGTTCTTTAATTTGAGCAATTTTATAAGACATCATATTTTATTCTCCTTTGAAAGTATTTTCTTGTATTATATCATACTTTTAGGAGATTGTCAATAGTTTTTGAAAAATTACAGGGGCTACAAGTTGACATTTGTCAATAGGTTTTTTAAATAATTAAGTTACCGGGAATAGTATGATATACTCAATGCGAGGCAAGTCCCAATTGCCTCGCATCCCTTATAAGAAAGGATGAGTATATCATGGGTGAAAAGATTTTCAACCCCGGCCAATGTTGGATCCCCGACGGAATATTGTATTTATATGTGGGGTTTAACCCCACATATAGTATTATAAATTTTTTAAAAACCTATTGACAAATGTCAAATAGTATGATATACTGGGTGTATGTGAGGTGCTGTAACACCTCACACGACTAAACCGAAAGGAGTCCGTGCATGGAACTAAAATACACAGGAAGCTACTTTCCGACCCCTGAAGTCGAAATGCGTCTCCACAGCTTCGATTTCCCAATGTTAAAAGCGTGTCTCCCACAACCGCTTTTATCGAAATCAATAGTCACATACTTAGGAAATTGTGTAAACATTTTACCAAAACAGTTGTGATTTATCAATTTATAATAATAGTTGTACGCGGGGATATAGTTAATATATCCCCCTGACTTCACTTGCTTCGCTCGGTATAAACTAAATATCTTCCCCGTATAACAAGATATATGCTATACCAATATCGATATTATTTTTCCATGCCGGACAATCGTTTCTGATATAAACCGTATCAAAAACTTTTTTATTTTTTAATGACAGGAATTTTCCCTCATCAAATAAAATATTCATGTCAAACAACTTAATTTCCCCGGTATTGATTTTACAACGTAACATATAATCTTCGAGAGGCGTTACTTCTGTTACACGAATATTTCCTTGAAATGGACCTAAACCATATTTTTCGACCGTTTGTCGAATTGAAAAATCACCTTTGCATTCCGGATGGTATTTTTCAAGATACGCAATATACTTATCGTATATTTGTTGTTTGTTTGGTACTTTCATAAAATACCACCCCTTTCGATTATGGTTTTATTTTCTTTGCCTCTTGACCTGCATCTAAGCGTTTCCTATTATTAAGAACACCCCATCGTCGAGATAGAATCCAATTTTTAACATCTGCAACTCTATTCTCGGGGAATTTTCCTTTTCGGGACAGAATATTCCCTTTTAAATCCATCCTTATAATGCCATCGGCATGGATTGCATGAATGTGAACGGGGTCATGATCATTAGGAAACATTTCAATACGAATACCCGGCAGTTCAGCCACTGTCGACATTTCCATAACAACATCACCTTCAGCATTCTTTTGATGTTTAGCTCGAGTTAATAAATTCATTAATATTTCACAACGAGCAACTGCTGGCGTATAAATTTTCTTCAATTGATTAGTTCCTTTCTTTCTAAATACAATATTTAAATATGTGGGGGTTAACCCCCACATATCGTGTTTGAAAATATTTTTAAAACCCTATTGACTTTTGATAGTTTTTGTGATATTATGATATAAAAACTTTTAAGGAGATATAAATATGACACGTTCAGAATTCAATGAAAAACTTTTCAAGAAAATGGAAGAAAGCATCAACAGCGAGTTAGAACCGCTGCTATCCCATTTCAAAACAAAAGTCGATCTTGACAGTGATTTTTACACCCTCTTGACAGGAACTATATCTGCTGTTACGACAGGTAGTATTAAGTCACTTGTTGATTGTTTAATCGAGTCCAACTTTCTGCAAGTTGATCCATGAGCATTTTCTTTACTTCAAAAATCGTGCATTTCTTTTTTATCCGAACACACGGTTGTAGTTTTGTTAAAAGCAATTGATGTAGTCGATACGTTTCATTACTCATCGTCAATACTCTCCTTTCTTATTTTACTATAAAATTATTGTTAATGGGGATATATTTAAAAACTTACTATCGTAAGGAGGTCATAATATATGACACGTTTAGAATTTAATGAAAAACTCTCAAAGGGGATGACAGAAGCAATACAACTCCATGCCGATGATACTTTTGCTTCTTTTGGGAAAAACTGTTCTATAGACTTTTCCGATAAAGAAGTCCAGAGAACTTTAACGGCTCTTGTATACAATACTATTATTGAGAGTCATCATACGGCACTTGCTCTCTTAGAAGAGTGCGGGTTTCTACAATTCGATCAAGAATAAGCTTTTTAATATCATCACAAGTTTTTGATACCTGTGATATTATTATCTCATCTTTTTCATCACGTGTTTTACTACGGGTTTCCCCTCGTGGTAATAGTACCTGCATTAATGCAATGGAAGCTTTCCGGTAATCGGTCCGATTGTCGGAATATATCGTATCCAGTATGTGGTGTAAAGCGTCAGTAGTTTTCTCTTTGTTTTTCGGCTTCGAGAAATCAATATCGATGTTGTACTTCCCGAATAATTCTGTCAAAGTTGTTTTTAAGCTAGGTTCCATTATGAATTACCTCATTTCTTTTTTAATATTAATTGTTAAGACGAAGGAAGTAATTATGCCCCCCTTCTTTCAAATTAACGTAAACATTTCAGAATAACAATCCTGAATCTTGTCAAGTAGTATCTTAAAATCAGAATCACTCATCCAGTCAAGATTATAGTTACCTTTGTTATTCAATTTCTGCATAATTTCCGCTTGTAAGGATTGCATATGTTTTGATAAAACACGAAGGTTAGTGCCTTTTAATCGAATTTTACAGCCACATACAGGACACACAACAACAGGATTCATGTTTCTGAATTCATCATCAGCACTATGATTTCTTGCATATTCGTCCGTCAGTTCCTTGCACATTTGACAGCTACGTCTCATGAATTGTAAGTTCCTTTCTTTCTAAATGTTGTATTTATATGTGGTGTTGACCCCACATATTGTGTTTGGAAATGTTTTTTAAAACCTATTGACTTTTGATAGTTTTTGTGTTATCATTATATAAAAACTTACTATCGTGAGGAGATCTTATACCATGATAACAATAATCGTGAACGTTAAACATTTCACCGAACAACAAAAATTAGAAGTTCGTGACAATGTTCAAAACTTAGGATGGGTTGAAACCGGGAGCACATTCGAAGGGGCTGCATCCCTCAATGATTTTGGAAGTAGTACTAAATTTAGGTTTCAATGGATAGGCCCTTCCTGTAAGCCGGTATTTCCGGATAACTACTGTGATTATCATATTGAGGGTCAAAACATAAATTAATAGCATATCGGACAAAATCGGGTTGTCCGTTTTCGAAAAATGGGGCTATCTGTAAAGGATATTTTATACGCAAAGTTTTATACACCTTCTGAGTTAGTTGAATATCATTATCTTCACAATAATCCCGTATTGCTTCGGCCACCAATAAATCCGACAGAATGTCTTTTTCAAAAATGCCTATTTGTTCATAACTCTGTTTGATAACAGCGAACTTTATATTGAATTCTTTTTCCATTGTTAGTTACCTCACTATCTTATTTTAATATCAGATGGTTATGAATGGGGATATATTTAATATATCCCCATGGCTTTGTCTACTCTATACCTTCCCATCGTTTACCGCCTTCGATAAATTGATTACCCATATAAGTGACGACACCGGCAACCTTATGCCCATATTCACTGAGAGGGGTTCCATTTTCGTGGGCTTCAAAAGAGGTGTCAACTTCAATGTCACAAAGTTTATCATAGAATTCGGAATATTCTTCACTTGATAATGCATCGACATCGGTAATACCGAATTGTTCTTTTACAAAAGTTGCTAACACTTCTTCTAAAGGTGCTTCTAAACTGATAAATTCCATATTAACGCTTTCTTGATAATTAGAACCCAGTTTATCAAGGTCAACGTCTTTGTCCCAATTGATATTGGGGTCGAAATATTCTTGCATTAGTTTCACCCTCCTTATTACAGATATTATTACACCATCTTTAACACTGACAACTGCCCGTGCAAATCGTTTCTGATAAATAGTTCTGCCCGGTTTGTTGCCTGGAAATGCTTTTCCCATTTTAAGAGAGCCGATAATTTCACTCGGACCATATCCTCTACCGATCATTCTATCAAGAGCATGCTCCGCAACATCTTTAATAGTAACATTATCTGAAGTGACTACACCTATCAATGCCCCGCGATATGACTTATGCATATTTTCGCGTTGCTTGGGTGTTAATATTTTTTCCCACTTTGTGCCGGGGTTATAAACATAATTCCCATCTGAATTTACCGTGTAATCCACCCCTTCCATAACCACATCACCTTCAGCGTTCTGGCTGTCATGTTCTGCAAATGCACGGTCGATGTTCTTCATGACACTGTCTGTAATGTCATCGGGAAGCGGTTCATCATCACTATCCTGATTTTCATCTGAATAAAATTCTATAATGGCCGCTTCTGTCATTCCCCGTTCTTTTGATTCACGGGCTAAAGCTTGTTCATAAGTTTCACCGTGATAGGCTTCAATGTGGCGTAATACCGTTTTCCCACTTTTATCTTTAACGCCAAAACTAACTTCATGTTTACCTTTTATCATAATGATACTCCTCCATTAATTAAGTTTTCAAGATTTTCAACTTCCTGTCTTATAAATCGTTCTTCCTTAGGTGTCAAACTATCTTGATTTGGTCCGGAACCTTTTTGGTCAATATATACAAGATATTGTGTTTGATTACCGCTTATATATTTATAATAAATGCGATAACCACCACTTGTCCCAGTATTATTACGATTACCCTTACCGGCATTGGGTGGTGCTTCTATACGGAATTTTCTAACCCCATTTAAACCACGCACCACGCGTCCTACCTCCGGATCATTCCAAATCTTCGTCCTGATTTCTCGTTGATAATCTAACGAGAGCCCATAATGTTTCCAAAGTTTTTGGAAATTATCTGTCAACCAAACACTCTTAACATTAACTTGAGCAGCTTCTGCAAATACACGATCAATGTTTTTCATGATACTGTCTATGAAGTCATCGGGGAGCGTCTCTTCTTCGGTTGTCGTTTCTTGAATAGCTTCGTCTTCATCTCCACTCTCTTGAGCCTCTTTGAAAGGAATGAGCTCTTTACTCGAAAGCTGTTCTTTTGCTTCTGTCTCGAGCTGATTAAAAATGCTTTGGTTGTGCTCTTGAATTGCCGTAAAAGTATCAAAACTATTCGGTACAGCATTTCTAACCTCATCAGGTATACGTTGGTCGGTTACTTCCTCAATCAGCCGAATAACCGTTTGTCTACGGTCGGTTGATTTTACACGAAAACCATAATCATCATCGTGTATAGCGTTCACAGCTGTTTCAACAAACCATTCCGTGAGCGGGCTGACATTCAGCTCTTTTGCTTTTGCAATACCTGCTTTCACAGCTTCGGGATATTTGAAGCCGACTTTAGCATTGTCAAACGCTTCAGTTACCACCGAACCAATTGTGGTGATGACTTTCTGAAATTCTATCTCGAAGTCAGCCTCGAAGTCGGCTTTAATTTGCTCGCAAACTCGGTCTTCGGCCTTCATATGATAGTCCAAGAGATAATTCTCAAGATTCTCATAAAGCGTCCCAGCAGATTCTTGAATAGCTTCATCTTCGTCATCATATTGACCGTAAACAGCTTCTTGGAAATACCCACCTTCATCGTCTTTGTTTTCATCATCAAAGCTTTTTCGGAAGAATTCCATAATCGTTTCTTCAGACAGGCCTCGTTCTTTCGCTTCACGCGACACGGCTTCCGCATAAGTTTCATTAGAATAACCAAGATAAGTCGGGCCAAGAACATCAGAGCCGTTTTCGTCTATCATACCTTCATTCTGCATAAACTTCATCGGTTTTCTCGGTTTTCCTGCTTGCGCGCTTGTATGGTCTTCCCATAACCCAATAACCAGGCTATCAAGCATGCCATCTACGATTTTTGGCGACCTTCCAGATTTGACCACATAGTCATATGCTTCCGGATGTGTTTCTCTTTTCATAACTACGAACTCCTTTCTTTCAGTTCCATTTCTTTAATTCTTTGAGCAAGTCTCTTTATTTCTTCGGGTTTTGGATAACCCGTTTTTGTCAAACGGGCATCATTTTTAGCGTAACACGTAATCAATGCCATTTTTTGCTTAGAAGGGATGAAGGCATGAACAATACGCAACCCACCTTGGCCTCCTCTATTGTCGATTCCCCACCTGAAATAATGACAACCTAATTCTGAGATAAATTTATCCCAATCAGCTGTCGGATTCTTATAAGAATGGGCTCTAACTTTCGCTAAATCTGAATCTTTCAAGTTAAAATGCCCAAACCATTCGTCCGAAAAACGTGGATGTGTCATAACTCCTGTCGGCTGTACAGCCTCTTGGATAACATCACCTTTGACGACATTGATAAACTCCGGAAGCAAATCCTCACAGAACCATTGAGCCAACTGGTCATCAGTCATAGTATTGTGTTGCTCTTTGGTTACTCGGAATTTAATTGGTTTATTGACTCGGTTGATTGTTATCGGAATAGTGACTTCATGGTCAAGCTCCGGATGTACCGCATAGTATTTTTGTTGTCCGGAGATAATATCTTCCGCCGAATACGCTTCCAAGATAGCTGCTGCTTTTTCAATTGCCGAGTTTAACATACTACCGGAATCTTTATTGTCATCTGCTGCACTATGAGATTCCTGAACATTGGTGGGAAAGCTTAAATGTTTATAATCCGGCATGATGATTTTATTGTTCTCATCTCGCTTGAACATATTATTCGGGTCGCCCCAAGTGTTCAACCAATCAACGACACACGTCATCCAGTTATTTCGTTTAACACTAATAAGTTCACCACGCTCATTAGTTGACGAAATTGTTTGTGTCGTATTGAAAAACTGGTTTAATTCCTTTTTCAATCCACTGTTCAGCATAGAATGCGGACGACTCCCTTTGTAGTGCCACCATGCGTATACATTATCATGCAGACAGACAGAAGCTTCATGAACATGGTCACCTTTGTCGACAAACTTAATGTGAACATGAGGAATGTTCCCTTCATCTCGTTGATATACATAGACTTGCTTAATGGCTGAACCTGTACGCTCGCTGTAGTTAATGTCTACTTGTGCCATTTCTCCGAGAACTTCTAACGTGGGTTCATCTTCGTCTGTGTGAGATTCTTGTTTAACTTTAGGAACAAGTAAATCCGTCAACGTTTGTAAGTCTTTACATTTTTGAATTGCATCATAAATTTCTTTGTCAACTTTAAACTGTTGAAGCAGCGTTGGGAAACTCATTCTGCAACGGAAAAAGTCTATGACGTCCCCGCTATATAATGTTTCATTCCACACCGCATTGAATAATACGATATATTTCTTGAAGAAACTTCTCGCAAGTTCAACATCTCTCTTTGGCACATTTCGATTAGGAGTCCATTTGAAATTACCGTGTAATTCCATATATCCATCAAAATCTTTATTCCTGAGTCCTTCGGGGTTAAAACGAATTTTTACACGTATCCAGTGACTGGAATTTTGAGCCGAAAAGTAGAAAGAGAAATTGATTTTATCGGTCTTTACATCTTTCCCTCTGACATCTGCCATTTCTAAAAACACTTCATCGTATTGTGATTCCATGATGCGGATTTGTTCCTCGGATTCAGGTGTTGAATATATCATGCCATCGCTTTCCTGTATAGGTTTACCGCTACAGTGTTTACAACGGTAATTCATTGCCCCATAAATAAATTTCACAGGATAGTTTTCAAGATGATATGCTCTCTTAATCGCATCTTCTTGCCCTTTGATACACTTATCAAGCGTTATAAAGAAACTAAGTTGCTTCTTATTTTTAGCATCAGAATCAGGGTAATCAACACGTCCTCGTGGTAACGCCTTATGGTTATCGTCATAGTCGGTTTTTAATTCGGGATAATGTTTAGTCATATATTTATCCCACATATCCCGATGTTCGGGAAGTATCACGAAACTTTCCGTAAATTCTCGTATAAAAGTCGTCGGATTAATTCGTCTTTGAAATTCTTCGGGTGCGATTATTTTCCCTTTGTAGAAATAAAACGGTCCAACTTTCGGATACCTATCTTCTTTAGCTTCCTGGATGGGTGTCGCTTTACTTAAACCCATCTCAACATCCTTCTCTTTACGGTGACAGTCAATCATATCGTATTTGTAATTCGGAATCGGCGTATCCATCGGGAACTGTTTCATTCCCGGATTAGCACCGTTCCAAGTACCCAATATGAATTGCCAATTTGTTCCTCCTGTTTCATGTTTAGCTTTCAAGAACGGGACTAATTCTTTTGATTCTCGTTTCGTCAGATACTCGGTGTGGGTTTTATGGTGGAAATAATTCGGTTTCTCAAACAGAATACAGCCACCACCTTGACCTTTGTTCGGAATACCCGCATTGGGAGCAACTCCTCGGTAGAAATGGAAATGCGGATAACCGTTACCTTCCGAACCCCATACCGCTAACTTAACATTTTTGAATCCACCTTTAATGGCTGCCATTTCTCCGATGAACACTTCTTCTTGAATCACTTCATCTCCTTTATTTGTGTTGAATTTATCCATCACTCATCCTAAACACCTTCCCTTTAGCAATAAACGGCAACACCGCCCCTCGTGGAATCAAAAATGCGTGTTCGCGATTATATAAAACTAATCAAGATTCACAACCCGCATCAGTGATAATTAAAACGGGTGCTTCTTTCGGAAAATCCTCCGCTTTATGCAGAATATCAATTCCGGGTTGAAGGGTAGTACCGCCACGTCCCTTGATTTTCACTGTGCCTGCAATATCTTCGGGCTGAATGTAACCTTGGTCGCAAGCATCCGCATCGCAGAAGACCACCCGCACTGCCGGAACATCGCGTGCAATGCTGTAACTTGCGATTGCCCCGAGTGCGGTAGCCAACAACGCTCTGTCCATTGAACCCGATGTGTCAAGCACTACCCCGAATGTCCGTTTATCCAACGCTTCTTGATTTATTATACGATTCGGACGGGGAATGTCCGGAGTAGCCGACTGCCGCCGACTTACCCTTGCATATGTTCGTGTCTTTTCGAGCGGCTCAAAGAAATCATCAAACCATTTCGCCAACTCCACATCCCACGGAATAGGCGGATGTGCCAATGCACGAATCTCTTCTATCAGCCCGGCAGGGAGGTAGCCTCGCCCCTGTTCTTGATGATATTCCAGTCCCTGCGAAATTGCACGTCTGTAGAAATCATCTAAATCTGTATCAGGCTTTTCGGCATGACTCTTGCTGAGAATATCTCCCAACCCGACACCGCATAAAGTCGCTAACTTGCGGTAATACCGCATATCTGTCACTATACGGTCGTAGACATCTTCCGCGCTCATTCCCTTAAACTGCTCATCGTAGAGCGTTTCGGACGGACGTTCACCTACATCCATTTCAACGAGCCACATATTAATCACGAAATCGCAAGCAACGTTCCACAAATACGCATCACGCCATTCATGACGTGCATCGTGCCGCAATGCCGCGTGTAAAATCTCGTGCGCCATGACGAACCTCAGTTCAAGTTCCGTCAACGCAGTAGCGGGATTGATGTAGATTTCTCGCATATACGCCGAAACGGCGGCGATTCTTATATCCATTCGTTGGCACGTTGCAGGTTCTTCGATAATCTTGAAAGTCGCCGCTAAAGCCCCTAACAACGGGTATGATGAAATAAACCATTCTTTTGCACGCAAAGCCGCTGTATTGGCAATACCCGACTTTGAACCGTTTCCCGCTGTAACTCCTGCCGCAATGCTGACCGCATCTCTCACGGCACTTTTAAGTCCATGGGCGAACCGCATTTCCCAATCAGGCGGTTGATTCCAAGAATAACACTTTTTCTTTTCGGTGAAAATCATATCGCATACGTTTTCGCCCGCTGTCCCGAATCCTGTAAAATTCGGTTTCAACCCCTCACGAATCAAATAGTTGTAAAGTTTATTTTCATCGTTGGTGGAAACTTCTGTTGGTAGTTGATTATTGCTCCCGACAAACTTTAAATCGTTCAAAAATCTCTCAACTGCAATATCACAGGCAACATTCCACAGAATGGGTTCTTGTTTCTTTTCGGTAAAATGCCCCATTCCTAAATGTAACAAACAATGTGCGATCGCTCTCGCCCATTCTTTTGCTTCCGCCCTCATTTTCGGGTGACAGTAAATTTCCCCGTCGGAATTAACACACGCAAGCCCCTTTTGCGGTGATAATGACTTGTAATGCTCACTGCGACAAATTCGTGCTTGGTATAAAAGTTCCAAGAAAATCGGGTGACTCCCAACAAGCGCATAACCGACTTTGAAGTTCTCGGTAGCAATATTTTTTTGACTGGATTGTTTTTTCTTTCCCATTATTTAGTCCCTTTATCAGCTAATCGCGGTAAATCGCGTACAATTTCCACCATAAACCAATCCGGGAACGACTTACCGTCAATATCGGCGACTACCATTTGAGCAATCTCGAAACTTATCGCCGCTAAATCTTTCATCAATGTTTTCGCACGGACGGCTAATGCTTGAGTATTCCCGGAAAGTTTAGTCTTTTCTTTCGGGAGTTCCTTGATAATCTGACTGCGGAAACTCTGTGCAAGAAAGTACAACACATCTCTGTTTTCGGGTTCAGCAGGGAATTTTTCCTTGCCATCTATTATTGCCGCTAACGAATAACGGTTACGCAACTGTTTCACGAACGCACGAAATTGCACTGCGTGATTCGGTGAAAGGCAACCTGAAACAAGCACTTCAAGTTGTTCTTCCGTGATGTTGTCACCAAAGCTATGGAGCGTATCACTTAGCATATGCCACGAACGTGGCGACGAGAACGGCTCTTCGGTTTTAGGAGGTTGCTTCCACAAATGGTCGGGGCGAAGTCCGATGTACTCTAAAATATACGGGTGTATGTTGTTGAGTCCCGCCCATTCAAGCCAGTCACGGTGAGAGGCAGTCAGAGCAACGTGGAACATACGGTTGATGAGTGCAGACGACATGGGTTTGACAATCGCACTGTCTTGTGCACGATTCCCCGCACCGATTACAATTGAACCTTCGGGGAGGTGATATTCGCCGATTCTGCGGTCGTGAATTAAACTGTAAAATGCTTTTTGGACTTCTTGCGAACAGGCGTTCAACTCGTCTAAGAACAGGCAATACGGCTTATCGCGAGCAATCATTCGCGGTGGGCAGAATATGCTCTTCCCATCTATAATTTGCGGAACACCGATGATGTCTTCGGGGGCGAGTTGACTTCCGAGAAGCGAAACGCAATCAAGCCCCATATCGGCGGCAAACTCCTCTACGATTGAACTCTTGCCGATTCCGGGAGCCCCCCATATGAATACGGGACGAACCGGAGCTGTTCCAAGCAATACCTCAAGTAATTGCTTTTGTGATACTGTAATCGAAATATTCATTTGTGTAGTTTCCTTTCATTCCCCGCTCGCCTTGAAATTATACAGCGGCTTAATCACTTTTACAATCTCAGCCGTGTCAGCGATATTAGCCATAATTTCATCAGCAGATTTATACGTGAACGGCGACTCATCAATAGTGTTTTTGTTCACGCACGACGAATAAATTCCCGTCATAGACTTCTCAAACTGCGACATCGTAACGCTCTCCTTCGCTTGCTTACGGCTCATAATCCGCCCCGCCCCGTGAGGAGCGGAATAATTCCAATCGGCATTGCCTTTGCCGACACAAATCAAGCACCCGTCACGCATATTCAGCGGAATAAGAATCCGTTCGCCCTTTTGTGCCGAAATAGCACCTTTGCGCAGAATCATGTTGTCTAAATCTATATAATTATGAACAGTTGTGAATCGGTCTGCAATTTTAAATTTCATGTGCTTTTCTAATTCACGAATAATCGCCTTACGATTCAAGTAGGCGTAACGCTGAATAATCGCCATGTCATGCAGATAGTCGTCAAGATTATTCCCTGTAAGATACGCAAGAACACGGTCATCGCCTTTTTTGCGACCGAGCGAATCGGCGGCAAGATTCTGGTAATAATCACACGCTTGCTTGCCGAGGTTACGGCTTCCCGAATGTACGATGAGATACAGTTGACCGTCATCATCTTTGTCAAGCTCAATGAAATGATTACCACCTCCAAGTGTGCCGATTGACAGTGTGGCACGTCGCATATCCATGTGTTTAATGCAACGCAACCCGCTCAAATCGATTTGCTCACAGAAACTGTGTGGGGTTGAACGAATACTGAATCCGGACGGAATCAATTTGTGAATTGCCTTGTCTAACTGTGCAAGTTCAACGTGTTTGTGCTTGGAATGAAGCAACACCGTTTCCATTCCGCAACCAATGTCTACGCCGACTAAATTCGGGACAACCTTGTCAGTAACAGTCATTGTCGTGCCGATTGTGCAACCCATTCCCGAGTGAACGTCCGGCATAATTCGGACTTTGCTACCGGTAATAAATTCTTGATTGAGCAGGTGTTCAATTTGCGTGATTGCCGATGCTTCGGCGTTGTCTGTGAAAACTTTTGCTGTGTTGTATTTTCCTTTTAATTTCAAACCACTTCCCCCAATCACAATCGTGGGTCAACAGGCTCACTCTCCAAAGCAAGCACACCGAACGCACACTCATGCACACGATGCAACGGCTCATTTCGGACGAACCGTGCCAACCCCTCCATACCCAACGCAAACTCCCTCAGTGCAAGGCTACGCTTACGTGAAAGATTGCGCTTTTTCAAGCGTTCGAGCTTATCCGGCATAGTATATTCGGGACTGTAGATAATCCGCAAATACTCCCGTCCACGGCATTTGACAGCCGGTTGCAGAATAGACTTGCTTCCTCGTGCGATGAAGTCAAACGGCTTAACCACCATTCCCTCACCACCGGAAGCCGTGAGAGTTTCCCACCACTCCACAGCGGACTTAACAGCAGACTCATCGGTTAAGTCAACCACGACATGATTAGTCGCCATCAGGATTTTGTCGGAATGTGATATATATTTCTTAATCATATCCATGTGCCAAATGTGATTCTTATCGCAGTGGACGGCGTTCTCGCTTGCGAGAATGTGGAACGGTGCGATTCGATAATCGTCAAGGCTCTCAACATCCCAACAGTATTGGCGGTAGGATTCCACATACTTGCCGAGTAACTCTGCACGTTCGTTGTAACGCTCGAAAACCGCATTCAAGTCAACATTTTGCCCCGAAGTCACACTGTCAACTTCATGTGATTCGCCGTTGAAAAGCTTCACCGCACTGTCTAAAGCCGCAACCGAAGCGGTCAATCCCGACACTCCCGCTCGCCCTGTCGGTGCGTACTGTTCACGAATCAACGCCTGTGCTTTCGCCGACCAAGGCATTAACTCGCAGTCAAGGCAGACCCAGTCAGTGTCGAAGTCCTCCCAAAAGTTGGACTGGTTCAATGCCTGTCGTACCCTGTCGAGTAGCGTATCTTGAAGAGAAAGCGTATTGCCGCCCGGTGTTCCCGGGTCGAAAAAATGCCGTCCGGTTCGGGTGTAAATTACGCCCGCAGAGCCGTCATTGATTAGGAATCGCTTTGCCGCAGTTTCGGAATCCCTGCACAGGACAATCACTGCCCGTGAACCCATATGCTTTTGCTCACAGACGACTTTGGTAACGCCACGCTTGCTGTAATACTCAAACGCTTCAAGCGGGTGTTCGAGCATATCGGGGAGCTTTGAAGTTTCACAAGGTGACATGGTAGGCGGCAGGTAAATCAACCAATGCGGGTCGATTGCGTAACGGCTCATGGTCTCAATCGCCGCCGCCGCATTCTCCTCACGGACGGTGATTCCGCCGTACAACTCCGTTTCGACAAACCGTTTTTCAAGAACATCCGCAATGTTCAAAACATCGGTGTATTCCAACACAGGCTTCAATGGCTTGACAGGCTCATAATACTCCCTTTGTGCAGGAACGCTCACGAATTCGCCCTCGGGATAGCGGTACGCAGTCAGCTTTCCACCAAACACACAACCGGTGTCGATGTTGTGAGTGTTGTTCACCGAATACACATCGGCAGTCGGCGTATGCCCGTAAACGACCGTCGCCTTACCGCGATATTCACTCGCCCAGTCGAGCCGCACAGGCAAGCCGTACTCGTCGCTCTCGCCCGTAGTGTCGCCGTACAGTGCGAAATTCCGCACCCGCCCGGAACTCTTGCCTTGATATTTCTCAATCATTCCCGCATGGGCGACAACCAACTTGCCGTCATCTAAGACGTAATGTCCAATCAGCGAATCCAAGAAGTCCTTAATTTCATTGGCAAACTCCGAACTTTTTCTTTCTAACTGTGCAACTGTATCGGATAATCCGTGAGTTAGTCCTACATTTTTTCCACTGAGATACTTGACTAACTTCGCATCATGATTCCCCGGAACGCACAAGGCTTTTCCGGATTTCACCATGTTCATAACTAACTCCAGCGTTTCGGGAGTTTTCGGTCCTCTGTCGCACAAATCGCCTAAGAATATGGCTTTGCGGTCATCCCGCGGGTATTCGAGTTTGCCGAGTAACGCCTGCAATTCATCGAAACAGCCGTGAACATCACCGATTATATCGAAAGGCCCGTGTTCATCGTACTTTGTCGTCCATGACGGTGTGCGGATAATTTCAATTTCTTCATCAGGATTGTCAATGATGTGAATGTACCTGAACCCCTCTTTCTTCAAGTGCCGGAGTGATTTTCTTAAATCCATGCAATGCCGTTTGATTGCGTGTTCGCCGATATTCGGATTGTCACGTTTACGTTCAATGCAGACAGATTCGGGAGTTTTCAGCACGATTGCAACCGAGAATACGTCATGCCGTTTTGCAAGCTCGACTACACCTGCACGGGCAGACTGCTGTACATTAGTCGCATCAATTACAACGAGTTTGCGTGATTCAAGCCGTTTGTCTGCAATAAAGTACAGCGACTTAAATGCTGCTTTAGTTGCCGATTGGTCATTCTCGTCATCGGATACAAGTCCGCGGAAATAGTCTGACGAGAGGACTTCCGTGGATTTAAAATGCTTATTTGCAAAGGTGGATTTGCCGCTTCCGCTTGCACCAACCATAGCAACAACGCATAACTGCGGGATTTCTATACGCATAATGTAAACCTCCCCATCTGTGTCGGAGTATTGCCCGATTCATCGCAATCGCCAACATTCCTTATTTCAACTTCGTAACCATAACTCTCACAAATCGAATTTACCCAATCGGTAAACTGCGTTTGATTCCACTCGAAACGGTGGTCTGTATGCCGCATTGTGTTCTCTTTCATATTTTCGTAATTGATATTGTAATCCACATTCGGTGTGGTGATAATGACTGTATTCGGGCGTGAAAATTCAAACAACACTCGTGCGAACGCCGTCAACCGTGACTCGTCCATGTGTTCGATTACCTCGATTGCACAGGCACAGTCGAACCCCTCGAACCGCTTGTCACGATAAGTAAGCGAACTTTGGAATAGAGTGAGTTTATCTCGCAAAGTTTCGTGCAGACTTTCAAGTTTGAGTTTCGCTTTCGCACGTTCCAACACGTTGAACGACACATCAAACGCTGACACTTTCGCAATTTGCTTTTCACGAATAAGCAAGCGTGTGAGATTCCCCTCGCCACACCCCATGTCGATTACAGACTTCGCACCGCACGCACGAACCACGTCCATGACTGCGTTCAGCCGCGTAGAATTAAGAGAAACTTTCTCCGGTTTTTCGGGATTATCCGTAACTTCAAGAACCGCCTCGTGTTCATCATGTAATTGCGGCAAAGCCTTGTTAATTAATCGCCGCACTTTATTGAGATAACGGCTTGTGATGTACTCGCGTTTTGGGTGGTCTTTGAGCCAACCTTCGCCGTGGAACAACAGCTTGTCGATTTCCTCCGATGAGACGTAGTAATGCTTCTGCGTGTCAAACACAGGAATAAGTGTGTATAAATGTTTGAGCAAATCCTGAAGTCGGACTGTTCCGGACAGTGTGAGATTGACGTATTTGCTCTGCCCCCATTGCGGAAACTTGTCATCGTTTGCGAAACTCTCGACTTGAATTTCGTAGCCGAGCGGCTCGAATATATCGGGAATCATGTTCTGATTCGGTGCGGCAAGCATATGAATTTTCGCTGTCAAATCAAGCGGATTATCGGCTAATTCTTGCTTGTCTTTATTTGAACATCGCCCGGACATTGCCGTCCCGTAGATTTTCGCAATCGCCGTACTCATAAATGACGAGCAGACGTAGGGACGGTCGTTGATGTAATCGAAAAGTCCACCTACGCTGCTTCCGACTTTGCCGCGTGCTAAGTCAATCGGGTCAATGTCGAGCAAAAGTGCGGCGGTAGTGCTTTCGTTCGTGACTTCCGGGTAGAAGACGTAGGCTTTGCCGTAGTTGAGCGTGAATTCCTGCGGGCGTGACGGGTTCTTGTGCAGAAGGTAGCCTAAATCTCCGGTTGCAGTTCCTTTGTAGGTTATTGTTAGTAACATATATTACCTCGATTTGTTTTTGTTGGTTCTATTGTAGCATAGAATTTGTGTTTTGTCAAAGGTATTGTGATTATTTGTTATTTGTTATTCGATACCCCTTTAATCATATCCCCTTGAATTATTTTCTCTACCAAATTCGATTTTCACAATCGCTCTCAATCTTATATCTCAAAAACGTGTTGACTAAGCTATCTAAACGACATTCATCCTTTTTGATATACTCGCTCAAGAATCCCAAGAATTTTTCCAACCCTGTTAATTCAGCGGCTTTAAAATAGCGTAATCTCCATATATAATTGGGATAACAAGTTTGACAATGAAGGGCATTTTCAAAAACTTCATAGTAGCTACCGTTTTGGTGGTATTCATAAGTATTCCAATCAGATTCTGTGATTTCTTCGTTAGATGTTATCAACGATACAAGCCGCTCATATGCCGCACTTTCCCAAATCGGGAAGTCTAATACAATCGGTGTCTTGCCGTTGATAGTCACCAAATCACCACGCTTAAACGGAACAGGAAGGTCTATAAAATATCCATAAAGATTGCAAGGGGATTCGCCGTATAAGCCACCAAAATGAATAACTTCACCCTTGAGATTTAACTTTACCCAAGATCTTTCTTCGCTACCGTCGATTTTGTCTTTACAAATCGTTACCGATTCATAAAACGAAATACGATGGAACTTATCAATTGCTCCCTCAAACGCTTTTTCTACGCTTGAAAAACATTTGTCAATAGGGTAAGCGGTATCGTCGTGGATTCCGCTCGGAAGATATACAGTGTTATCGCCCGGAACATAAAAATCCTCAAGCCACCTTTCTTCCCATTCAATCTGTGCCAAGAGCGAATCACGCAAACTTCCGTGATTCCCAAAACCATATTGCTTTGGAATCGGCATATCGGGATATTCTGCGAGAATTTCTCGCCAAGCGTTATGCCTGTCTTTTCTTGGCATTTCTTCGTTGTGAGCGACTATTACCGCCAATTCAAGTGTGGTAAATCTGCGTCCTACTTTCCGACAATGCTTTGCAATATCCGGTGAAAGCAAATATTTGTAATGATTCATTTTGTTCGCCTTTCTGTTATATAATTCCCCTTACCCACCCTCGGAAAGCAAATTCAGTATCGGTATTAATTTTTGATATCACTGCTAACTACGCGAAGTATTTGCAGTTTTATAAATTTTAAAGTGTCAGCATTATTGGGGGTAACATTGAGGGTTTTATGACCTCCCCTTGCCAAAAGCAGTGGACATTAGGCTCTGTCCAAGAGCTATACTGCACCTTTGCTTTCCTACCGACTTATATTACACCAAGTCTGTCGCCCAGTTTTGCGTTTGAATCTTTGTGTCGAGTTCACGATATCTACGCGAATAATCGTCAATCATAGCTTGAAGTTTTGCGATATCCACAGTACGAACGTACTTGATTTCAGAACCCGACCAACGGTCGCGTCTCGTCATCGAGGATTCTCTTACTTTGCGAATCGTCGTAATCTTAGACTTCATACAATCGCGTTTAGCAATCGCTTCAGCAAGAGAAATATCTTCGTTGTTTAAACTCAACACGGTCGTTGAATTCGTTTTGTTAATGCAGATAATCAGCTCTTCCTGTTTCGCCATCATCGTATCGTACATTGACAACAGCACGGCGATATCTTCTGCCGGTTCATCACCCTCTTGAATGACAGTGTTTTCTATCATACGAGCGACAATCTGTGAGATTTGTGCCTTTAAGTCGGCACGTTCAATCAACGCTTCTGCTAATTTCATAATCAACCTATCCTCCCTTCTCTAATAAGTATATGTCTTTCTCCGAACCGGTTATTGCTCTATACCTCCTTCCCGTTTTGCGTAATCTTCTTACGCCTGTAGACTTTGTAGATTATTATTTATCAAGCCAACATTCATAATGCCTTGACCCGTCAGCGACAATCCGAATCTTACGGACGTTATACTTACTCAATCCGAATGCCTCCTTGATTTCTTCGATAATTGAACCTCTGTTAAGATTCGGGTTGAGATAAATCGTAGCACTGCCATTCGCAATTTGAACCCGCCCGCGAGGGTAGTAATAGAATTCTTTTTTGTTGTAGGGTTTATGCTCTGAGTTACCTTGAATGTGTTGCTCCCAAGTGGCTTCGTGATTGAACGACTTACCGTTTTTTGCATTGAACGGAATAGGCGGCGGTTCTGTAACTTTGCCCTCGGTATCACATTTTGTATTGAAGTATAGAAGTTTGTGGTCTTCTAAGTCCGGACTATCGGTGATGAGCCAGAATATCCCGAATGAGCGTAGAGAATCGTGTTCTTCTTCTTTGCATTTTCTAAGCCAAACTGAATCCTCTTTCTCTAACGGGAGGTGTCTTCCGTTTCTGAAAAGTTCCTTGTATTCACCGCTTGTTTCTTCTGTTTTGAACATTAAATACAGGTCAAGTAACCAAGGAAGGTTATCGTTTTTTTCTGTGATGAAATGTCCCAGATATTTCAAAAAACGCTCCATACCTGTGAAATCATCTCGATAATATGTCAAATTCCACAGCGAAAAATGGTCGTAGTCAAGATTTCCCTTCAGCGAACCGTGGCCGCAATTATTATCGGATAACACATAGCAATTTACTGCCATATCACTATTCATAAATTGATATAAAACCATTGGTTTGTCAACTCCGATTTTTGTGACTATATCTCCAATTTTAAACGGCACCGGAAGATTTATGGTGACGGATTTGAAGTCATCATATGCAGACGATATTTGTTCCGCAAATGGGGGTTCGAGAATCTCGCCGTACTCATTTAGGCTTACCGAATCATTCCAGCCGTAGCTTTTTCTACCAAGAAAAACTCTCTCGATTTCTGCATCACGAATATCGGTTTTGTTTCGTTTGTATTTATAACAGAGCTCGACCTTTGCTTGTTCAAAGTCGTGAAAAAGCCTGTCACTGCGGTCTTCGACACAACTCTTCTTAAACCAAACCGGAACAAACATAGTGTTTTCGCACGATTCACAAAATCTTGAAATAGCTCCTTGCTGCCAATCAATTACAAATTGCAAGTATTCGTGTAGACTTTCATTTTGTTCAAACCAACTACTTTTAGACATTCCCATATCAGGATAATCCGAAATAATCTCCCGATACGCTTCGTGTTTTTCTTCGAGAGATTTATTGCTGTTTGCGATGATAACCGCCATTTCAAGTGAGTTAAACTCATGCCCGATTTTGCGACAGTGTTCCGCCACATCGGGTGAATTGATGTAATCGTAAATGTTCATGTACCCTCCTAATTTATTATTCGCCTAATAAATCGCTCTTTCGATTCATTTTTCTATATACATTTCCTTTTGAACCGGTACTACAAATATATTTGCGAACTCTACTATTTTGCAATTTCTTTATGAAAGAGCGGTCATTCCAACCACGCTTGTGATGCCGTCGCCAACCAACATCTTTCATAGATTTCCAAACGCCACGGCGTTGTTCATAATCGTCGCTGTAATAACATGACATTTGGTACTGTTTTCGTAACCGATTAGCGACCTTTCTTTTATATTGTTCTTTGCGATGTCGGTTTGAGCGTTTCTTCGTAAATTCCACTTCCTGCTCATCGTTTAACGACCCATAATTGGGACTACAGAGTATCTCTTCCGCAATCGGAACACAATCTTCTTTTGACTTATAAAAACCAAACATTATTTTGAAAACCCAGTAAATTGCTTCTGCTAATTTATCAATATCCACGTTTGAAACAATCAAGCGGTTTACAGCCGATTCAATATCTTTTTGTGTTCTGATAAAACAAACAATAAATCCAACCTCAATCTCGTATTCATCATCATCCGGACCTTTAAAAATCCTTATCGGGTCCCATTCGTCTATGATATATTTAACTTTAGTAAAAAGAATATCGCTTCTCATGGATTTCCATGATATTGAATCTATAATTGCTCTGATTTGTTCAAACATAATCCCCCCATTCTTTCGATTCTTAAAATAAATTTCCACTAATCACAGTATAACACAATCCCAAAAACAAAATGTCGCTTTTCAGGCGACATTTTTCCCAACCCGTCACCCACCTAAAAGTGCTTGGTCATAATCATACAAAACTTCATTAATTTCCATAATATCGTATCTTTTATTAGTGATGAAAAACTGCACTATCACATCGAATTTGCGGCTTTGCGAAAAAGCATACCCCGCACACTTTAACAACTCTTCGGTTTTGTCAAGATTAAGCTCAAGTCCGATTGCCAACGCTAAAACAGTTCGTTTAGTCGGGCGATAATCGGGATTGCGAATTTTAGAGAATGTTCTGCGGTCGATGCCCGCACGCTTGTAAACTTGCGAATCTTTCATTCCCGATTCATCAATGAATTTCATAAGCGTTGCCGAAAACGGTTCATCAAGATTGCCGAGCAATTCTTCAAGCTCCGGTTCAGGTTCACCTTTCAAATCTTTGAGCAGTTCAAAAAGTTGCAACATATTCGGCAATGTCCTGCCTAAAAATCCGTCATCGTTAATTTTCCCGAACGCTTCAGCACTTTCGTGCATTTCTTGTAATCGTTTTTCTTTAGTCGGCATTACTAATCATACCTCAATTTTTATTTCCCCGAGCATAGTATAGCACAACCCGATTGAAATTTCAAGAGCAATTCAACCGGGTTCACTAATTGTTTTCGCTATGTTTTATTCTTGCTCCCACTTCATTCGATGCGGCATATTTTCTTTGCCGGAAATATGCGACGGACATTTACCCGGAGCCATCGGAGGCGGACCGGATGGTCCCGATACGTTGACCGCTGTGCAATGTACGCCACTTGGTTTTCCGCAATCTTGGCATCTTGAAGTCCACTTTGTTGTTGTAGACATAAACTCATCTCCTTTCATTTTGATTCGCACTTTCAATCCCAAACGGGTGTGATTTAAACTTACTCGCCAAACACTCTTTGCAAGGGCTTACAACGCATTTTACAATCCCGAGTTCGGACAACTCTTGCATTTACTTTTCTCGAAAAACATAACATCAACCCTGCCAATCTTCGGGATAATCGACCCTAATATTCCACTCAGATGATTTCGGAATCGGTTTATCCATAATCGCCTTAATCGCCGCTGTCAAGCCCTGTTGAAGATTTTTCAAATAATCAAGCGAATGAGGAACTACGTACTTTTTATTTTGAGTAGTTAACGCTTCGATATAAAAATCAATAAGCTCTAACTTTGCATACGCATAATGAACAATCATTTGTTTATCGTTCGCATCTTTGATGCCCTCACCCTCGATTTGCACATACGCAATTATGTTTGACGGAATCCGCTTTAATTTCTTAGCTTTACCAAACATCATTCCTCCTCACTGAAACACCGATTGTTTCACCTTATTGAAAATCCCACCGACCGTCTGCTTTATACCATTCCAAACAGAATCCCTCACACTTTTAACGACTGCGTATGCTTCTTCGGTGAATTTTTCAATGTTTATTTCCTTTAGCAATACATTCCCGATTATCGCTAACGGCGGCCCGACAACCGGAATAGCCATAACCGCAACCGTAGCCTTTTGAGTCAACATCACAATCCCCATACGGCAGGTTGCCGCAAAAGTCGCACGATTCGTCTTCTCCATCGCTTCGGACAACGTGCATTTTCCGGTAGCCGCATCGAACAACGCACCTGCACTTTCGACCGCCGCTCCCGCCATACCGCAGATTGTTTCGACAGGAGTATCGGCAGGCAGGAAGTCCGTCAATCCCTCTTCCGCAACTGATTTCACCGCACTTGCAACCACTGCTTTGACTTCGCAACGTGCTGTTTCAATTCCACTTTGCAAAGCCACACCAATAGCGGATTGAACCGTTTCACCGCCCTCAATATTAGCCTTGAGCATTTCCGCAGTTGCACTCAATCCGGCGACCGCCGCTTGTTGCCCCACATCAAAGATTTTCTGTTTAATGCTGTACTCGTTCCACGGGACTTTGTCGGTTTCGATGATTGCCGTTTCCGATTCTGCGAACGCTTCCCCCATAACCCGACTGTTCGATGAAGCCAAACTGTTTTCCATCAGTGACAGTGTTTCGCCGACTTCATCGTACGGCATTTCTGCCGCCACTTCGTCCATACGTTTTGCAAGCCATTCTTCTTTGGAAAGCCCCGAATCAATTGCGCTATTTAAATCGGCGAGTGTGCTGTCGTATGCCGCAACGCCCTCAATGATTTCGTTCGCTAAATCGGATTGACCGAGTTGTTCCGATAACCATGTTGCGAAGTCTGTTTCTGTGTTTCGCTGTGCGTATGTAGTCACGAATGTTTCTACTGCTGTTTTGAGTTTGTTATTCATAGTTCAACGCTCCTTAAATTTACAATTTTTATCAATAAGAACAGTAGCAGAATAATTACTACCGAGGTCAGGGTCCAGTCTCCTTCTTAAGGAACTCCACGAGCCACTTGAAAATTCACAATTTTCTACTTTTGTTGGGTAGTAAAGTTCACGTCCTGAACCAATTTCTTCTTTATCTTTTGTTTTAAGTTTATTACTAAAAACCGTTGAAATTATACCGCCCGGTACTTCAACATCGATAATCAAGTTGGTTTCTTTAAAACCTTTGAAACTGCAATTTTTAATATGAGCCCAATGAGATATAGTCTTTACAATAACTTGAATAACGGGAATATAGCCTCGTCGTTCGCAATCGCAATCACTTTCAAAAGTACAGTCGAAAATTTCAGCATCTCGGGCATTTATGCAAATATAATCCCCTATACCTTTGAATATGCAATTTTCTATTTTTCCATAGTAGGGGCTGCAACTAATCTGCCAATTCGAGCCAAAAGTGCAATTTTTAATCGTTCCTTCAAACTCACATATCTCACCACCGTAACCACCGAAGTTGCAATTATAGAAAATCACTTTATCTGTATCAACATACTCAAATTCAATAACGCTAAAACTGAAATTGTTTTCATTGTCTGCAAATTGCCCAGTATTAAATTCCGAATTCAATATTCTCAAGCCACCACCATCATCGCAAGTTATCGCCGGACTACCTTCATCGTAATAAGTCACCATGATTTCACAATTATCAAAAATGAGTTCTCCGCCCTCTATTTCAATAGGCGCACAAATTTTAACAATCTTATTTTTAAAAGTAACCGTTTCTTTATCCCCAATTGTCAATAGTTTCTCTATGATTTCGGGTGTAGTTTTCGCTTGTGCAACAATATCATCAGCATTCATTTGAACATTCTCCAACACAATCCCCAACGAAGCAAACCCCTGCGGCAGTTCCACCTTAGGCGAACCGCCCACACCAACATAAGTAACCCCCTCAACAGCGGGAACCACAAACGCATCACCGCATAAGTAGACAGTCGCACCCAAAACAGCCAGCGTTGGCAGTTCTTCCTGAGTGAACGCAACACTGTCAACCGCCGCAAGAATCTTGTCATCAGCGGTGAATGTCCGCAATTTCTCCAAGCGTTCATTACGTTCAACGGAGGCAGAAACGCTCACATCAACCGCAGATTCTTCAGAATACTCCACACCGAGTACGTCACATAGGTTTCGATTGAAATCAGGTGATGATGAATCCAACTCACGGATTTTGTCGGCGTGGTCGTCATAATCACAGACCTCTAACCACTTCAGCAAAACCCCACTGACATAGTGGTCTAACACACTTTTCAAGTTGAAGTTGTCCCTTAAATCACGCAGGGTTTTGATTTGTACGCCATCAGGCGTACCGTCTTCGATTTTAAGTGAAAATTTAACAGCCATTGACTTTCTCCCTCATTCTTAACATTATGATGATGCCGGTTTGAATTTACGTTGTTCATACTCTGCCGCCATTTCGCCTATTTCTTTCCCCATCACCTCCGACAGCGAATGTGTGTTTTCTATGCACTTGAGTATCAGCTCCGTTGTTAGTGCAGTATTATCAATAAATGCGTTCTCCACACTTTCGCTGACAATCCCCTCAATATCCGCTCCGGTATAGTCATCGGTTTCTTCAACTAAAGCGTTTATATCAATATTTGCGAAATCCTGTTTTCTGCGTTTTTTGATGTGAATCTCAAAGATTTTCTTGCGTTCGCCGGAGTTGGGTAACGACACATAGAATATTTCATCGAACCGTCCTTTTCGCAGCAGCTCCGGCGGCAAATCCACGATTTTGTTGGCAGTAGCCAACACGAAAACAGGTTCTGTCTTTTCCTGCATCCACGTCAAGAAAGTTCCGAATAATCGTGTTGTCACCTCCGAACCGCCGCCACCGATTCCCGCAAAAGCTTTCTCGAGTTCATCAACCCAAAGTACGCACGGCGAGATTGCTTCCGCCAATCGAATTGCTTTTCGCATATTCTCCTCAGACTCACCGACATATCTCCCCATGAGCCGCCCCATATCCAATCGAAGCAACGGCACATCGAACAGCTTTCCGGCGGCTTTAGCAGTGAGACTTTTACCGCACCCCGGAAGTCCCGCTATGAGAACACCTTTCGGGGTTGCAACCCCGAATTCCTCTGCTTTCTTAGAGTTCTTAAAGACTTTCGACTTTTTACCGAGCCACTCTTTAAGCCGTTCGAGACCACCGATGTCGGAAACTTCCTCTTTAAGTTCAACCATTTCCAAAACACCGGCTTTCATAATCATCTGCTTTTTTTGAGCGAAGATTAGCTGTAAATCCGATGACGAGAATTTCCCATCGTTTTCAAAAGCGAGGTTAAGCAAGTCCATTATTTCGGATTCAGACAAACCCTTGAATGCAAGCGACATTTCCTCCAACAACTGCGGAGTGACCGTCGGTACGTTGTTGTCTTTTATGAAATTTTCTATGATTGCATTAATTTTCTTTTCGTCGGGAAGTTCCAACTCCAAAACGGTAATCAACTTCTCCAAAGCAGGCGGAATATGCAACGACGACGAAACTATCATCACACTCGCTTTGAGATGTTCAACGCGGATTTTTCGTGCAATTTCTTTCAGCAAAGCAACAATCGTGGCGTTTGACAATGCTGTTTGTTCATTTTTAAGATAATCGTCGGCATCTTTGATAATCAACCACCGACGCTCGAATCCCTTGTCGGAAGTAAGCAATTTCAAGGTGGATTCGAGCGTTTGGGAAGCGATTAGCGGTGACTTTGTATCGAAGTCCACAAACCCTTTAGCACCGTTCCATTCTACCGCCTTGATTTTCTTTTTTTCAGCAACATCTTCGTTTTTCTTCTCTAATAAAGCCCCAATAAACGCATCCGCCTTCGTTTCCTCAAACGTGCGAATATAGAGGAGCGGAAATCCCGCATCAATGTACTGTTCCAAATTTTCTTGCACTGTTGGATAGTTTAGCATTATAAATCCCCCTTTTTGTTATTTCTACGCTCACTGCGTTCCTTAACATCATCACGGAGTTCATTGAAAACATCATCGTCCACTGCACCCTTAGCACGAAACGTCCCAACTGCGGCACTCATAATATCGTAACTCAAAGCAGTCCCTTTGTTGTCGGCGAGCCAATCAACAGCCCTGTCTGCATTGATTCCAAGCCGTCCTGCCGTTTCAACCGAATCAATGTTCGCCCCCATAAATATGAACTCCCACCCGTGTTTGCTTTTCTGCGTTTCGATAAGCCTTTTGACCTTCCGCACAGAATATTCACGACTTGCGTTCTCAAGCCCATCAGTCGTTATTATGAACAGAACTTTCCCGGCACGATACTCCTCAGCCGTATTTTTCTGAACATCTGCAATCTTGCGGATTGTCTTGCCGATTGCATCAAGCAGAGCAGTCTGACCGCGAACAAAGTACTCGTTTTCGGTTATTGGCTTGACCGCCTGAATATCAATTCGGTCATGAAGCAGTTCATAATCATTGTCGAACAGCACAGTCGTAATGCGGCAACTACCCGATTCAGCAGATTCTTTCTGCTGTTTTTGCAGCATAGAGTTAAATCCACCGACAGTATCGCTCTCAAGCCCGTTCATAGAGCCGCTTCTGTCGAGTATAAACACTAATTCCGTTAAGCATGATTTCATTGTGTATACCTTCTTTCTCCCGTTGTTCCGGGGTTGTTAGAAAGAGTATAACACAGGCTTTCAGAAATTTTGTCGCTTTGAAAGCGACATTTTTAAAAAGCCAAAATCTTTAATCATAATCCGACTTTACTCATCATCCTCTTTTTTACGCTTGTTCAGAAAGTTTTCAATCGACTTTGCCGTATAACCGCCGGCTCTTGCGATTTTCGCACGCTCGCGCCTGTCTTTTTCCGGTTTTGCCAAGTCCGCAACAAACTCATGGCGATACAGCCGCATAGGCAAATCAAGCTTATCCCCATGATAATGCTTATAGATTTTCAACATAGATTCTTTGCCGAGCAATTCAAACAGCTCTAAGTAAATATCGTTTAGAGCCTCCGATTCGTTACCGTCCACACCGAAAATCGTGTAAACATTTTCGTCTGTCAAATTGTCAAAATCAATTTCAAATTTCAAGTTAATCCCCTCCTTAACAATGTAATCATAGCATATAATTTTGGAAAAATCCAATGAAATAACGGGTTTTTTTACGCAGGAAAAAACACTCCGTTTTTGGTGGTAAAAAACGAATTTCAATTTACTCCTATTAATAATATATATTTGAAAAAACAAAAAATCTGAAACACACGTACATATATGTATTAATCTCCACAAAATAATTCTAACAACTAAAACACAATTTATCACAACAATTCATTATATACACACTAAATTCACGGGGCTAAATAATAAAAACATAAAAATATAACACTTATAATAATAGAGAAAATCATTACCAATATTGCGACAGAATTTCTCTGAAATATTATAAAAAGAGGTATATCATTATGACAAGAACTTCCCTTGGTTATCATACTTTTTCTATGTTAACCTGTGTTGAATCACACTACGAATTGAAAGAAATATTAAACGCATTTAAGAACTACAGCAAAGAAACCGGGTTAATTAAAATTCATGGTTTTGGTAAGAAAGCTAAATACAAAAAGTACGATGGCACAGAACTCGAATCATACACAAATTACAATATCTTCTATTATGACGAACAAAAATACGGTGTGTCTTGGACGTTGAAATTCTGCAATTATTCGTCAAATTACAGATTCACATATATCTTAGAAACAAGGATAAATCCTAAAATATTGATTGGTGAAAATGATTACATCACAGCAAGCAGTGAAAAAGATTTCGCGCAACTTCGAGTTTGCTATAACAATTTAGTGAAAAGTATCTCGACCGAAATACCATTGTTTTCGGAATACGCAATTTGCCGAATTGATTACTGCATAAATGCGGATGTAAAAGAGATGGGCTATGATTGCACAGCTGAGGAATTGATGGAACTGCTCAAACGTGGTGATGTCCCATATCCGCTAAAAAAATCACAACAGTATTGCCACACAAGTCGCCGCCTGAAAGATTATGTAAACAGCTTCAAATTAGAGTGTAATTCTTACAACATAAATTGCTATTACAAACACTATCAGTTGCTGAATGAATACCCCGACAACCCCTCTCTTGAAGTCTCAAAACACGTAATCCGTTTTGAAATTCAATGCGGATATTCCAAAATTTACAATCTAAAAGAAGCGTTCAGATATGCCGAAAACTGCACCGAATTGATTCTATCCGATAAAATGTCCGACGAAACGATTACAAAGTATTTCTCGAAAGTGATTATGTTGGGTGATTATTATTCGTTGAAAGAGGCACGTAAAATCATTATTTCAGAGGGATTTTACACCTCAAAACAGGAACGCTTGCTGAACACATTGGAACTCATTTCCACCCACAAAGGAATCTATAAAGCACGCGAACATCTCGGTGATACGTTAACGAAAATCGCTTTTGAGCATTCGTTGAAAAAATTGGTTGGACTCGACATAAATCCGATTACGATTCCACGAAATTGGGGGTATGATTATTTGCCCAATTTGTTGAAGTCATATCGGGATTTAAAGAATTTTAAGAATCTTTAAAATTTTTCTTGACATATTGCCGAAGTCGTGTTATAATGTCTTTAGAAGACGAATCAAAACCAAAGGAGCTAATCCGCATATGAAATCGAACACCCCCGCAAACGGCGCAAACAGGGAGTTCAAAGACACAATGTTTTCGACATTGTTCTCAGAACCGGTGACTGCATTAGGGCTGTACAATGCCCTTTCACAGAGCGATTATCCGCTTGACACACCTATCGAAATCACGACACTCAAAGGCGTATTCGTCAAAGGGCGGTACAACGATTTGAGTTTTGTCATTGACGGTAAGTTAGTCGTACTCGTCGAGCAACAGTCGTC
>Ga0099364_10002520_pt1 | contig 29134 bp, 31 predicted proteins | sample TergutTh196P3_FD_73070 | JGI IMG/M metagenome (GOLD analysis project Ga0099364, IMG submission 73070) | Microcerotermes parvus P3 segment gut microbial communities from Pointe-Noire, Republic of the Congo - Th196 P3 | ecosystem: Host-associated > Arthropoda: Insects > Digestive system > Gut ...
ACAAACTGCAAAACAAGATACAGCAATATTATTTTCAGGCGGTGTTATATCAAAAGGATATTCCCCTTCTTGAAAACGAATCTTTCCAGCGTCAATTTCTTCAAACAACTCATTTGTCTTATGTGTGTTGTGGTAATCAATATGTCTCTCTGCTTGCACTCTAAACGCAACTCTCTTCAAAAAGGGGTCGATTGGCAATTCACTGCTCCCTGCGCAAGAATTAAATTAAAATCCCTTTATCCAAATGTCATTTTTTGGATTTTACAAGGTAGTAGGGACGAACACAGTTTGTCCCTACAATCGTATCTATCTATAATTAATCACTCCCAAAATTTAATAGTTCAGGCGCAAATCGATCCTGATATCAGAAATATAGACGGACGATTTAAAAATCCAAATAATACCACCAGTATTGTCCAGATTCATAAGATTGGTTTACTATATTTATGAATCTGTTTCCAGAAGTTATTTTAGAAGTTGACCAGATAAGTAAAAAAATAAATGATGAGGACGAAAAAGTAGTAAAGATTAAAAACCTTTATAAGATGATAGATAATAATCAAGTGACAGTTGCAGATGTATGGAACAATATATTTCCGAATAACGAGTTTGAAATAACATATCAAAATCGAATATACAGTTATTGGGTACAACAAGGCAATATGAATAACCCTGAAGATAGAAATCGAAATGTTGCATTTAAAACCAAAACATTTTATGAAATTTTAAACGGTTTTTACACAGATGATACTTCCGTTAATAAGGCTGATTTTATAAAATCCTTATTATCATCAGGATATAACTGCGGTATTGCTTTTGGTAACGCTATTCGGAAACAATGGGAAGATGAAAATGACCCAAATAAAATTCAATGGGGTAACGATACAGCTAATTTAAAAAATTGGTGTTCTTTTGACTCGGGGTCAGGCTTTGGATTAATGAGTTATGCCTTTGATTTCGGTACTCACACTATAACTGTCAGAAATCCGTTTATTACAGATGCAATCGAATCTTCAAGCCATGAAATCAAACGACATTATATTTCATTTTTCAATGGATATATAAAAGGAGTGCTTGAACAACTTCTTGTTAAAGATAATATTCAGCCGAGCTTAAATAATTACGAGATAACGTACAGACAAGATGAATTTACTCATAATATGCGAGTAAAGGATATAATAATATGAAAAGTAGTATTAAAAAAAAACCAAATAATCCCCGCATTTGTTTGATTTATACAGGTGGAACTATCGGTATGGAGCGAGACAAAGCAGGAATTTTACGTCCACCAGAGGATCCAAGGGCTTTTTTAAAAATAGCTCCTGAGATTGAGGATATAGCAGGGTTTGATTTTGTCCCGCTGATGAGCAAAGACAGCACCAATATTATTCCGAACGACTGGACGGAAATGGCTAAGGCAATTTATGAGCGTAAAAATGATGGGTATGATGGGTTTGTTATAGCTCATGGTACAGATACAATGTACTTTTCGGCTTCAGCCGTCGCATTTGCATTAGGACAAAATTTAAGAATTCCGGTAGTTTTTACAGGCGCACAGACAGCACCTGATATACAACACGGCGATGCACGGATAAATCTACTGAGGGCCTTTAAGGTTGCAATTGCCGACATTGCGGAGGTTGTAATTTGCTTTGACGAGTATGTTTTCAGAGGATGCCGTGCTCAGAAAAAAGACGAACGCCGATTTGACGCTTTTGAATCGCCGGCACTTTTTCCGTTGGCATATATAACCGAAGAAATTCTTGTAACCGAATTAGCTATGCGAAGAAATGATAAATCGAATAGAGCCGATATTAAACTTAAACCCTATTTTGCACCCAATATATTTCAAGTATCGCTTATACCAGGATTAGAACCCGAGCTCTTGACAGGACTACTTGAAAATGACGAATGTAACGGAATAGTTTTACAGTCGTTCGGTGCAGGAAACGTTCCGAATCACGGAAAATATTCATGGACAAGATTCATTGAAAAGGCAAGAAAAAGCGGAAAACCTATTTTAATTACAAGTCAATTTCCAGCAAATGCGACTTTGCATACCGCCTATGAACCGGGAAGGGCTGCGGTTGACGCAGGCTATTCCGACAGGTAATATGACATCCGCGTGTGCGACGGCTAAATTCCGTTGGGTATTAGCTCAAGTTTGTCGAATAACAGACATCGAAGAAAAATTAAATGCAATTAAAAGACTTATGGATGAGTCATATATCGGAGAACTTGACAAGTAACAAAATAAAACATAAAAATTAAGAGGCTCTGTAAAGATAACATGAAAAAGCAGCACGAAAACAAACAAAAAACAATTAAGAAACAGACTTAAATAATCTGACAAAATTGGTATCATAGACTGCACCGGCAACCTGAGCGGGAGTGAAACCGTGTAGCCCCATGTGAGGACGAATGAAGTAAAAAAAGAAGATGAAAGCAGAAATAGTGGAATTAGCAGAGTCTAAAGAACAGAAGCCATGTTTAGTTTTGTACCAAGCCTTGAACTGACCATGAAAAGATTCAATTAGATTGTTAGAAATATCATCACCGAAGCTCTCGACGCAAATATGGTTAGATTCGGGGAAGAAACACTTAACAGGAACTTTGTAAGCGGCGTATCGGTCACTGACAATACTATTGGGAGACCCGAGTTGTTTTGCGTGGTTCAAAATAATATGAGCTTGCGGGGAATCACGGTGAGGAGAGAGGTGAAAGCCTATCACAAAGCGGGTTTCGCTGTCGATTATGAACCAAATGTAATACTTTTTGCCTTTGATTTTGACGACGATTTCATCAGTATGCTACTCGTCTGAATGGAAATTCATAGACGGGATTAGCTTGACAGCGATGTTGTCCAAGAGCGGCGCAAATTTTTTACACCAATCGGAGATAGACACATGAGACACTTTTATATTATACAGCATTTTGAAGATAAGAGCAATATTACGAGATGAACTTTTTCCGATGAACGACATAGTTAAGGCTGTGAAAATGAGGAAAACAGAATGGCGCATACGCTTGAAGTTGTGCTTACCGACCAGTGATGACATTGATGGTGGCAACTTGACAGTTGGTTTCGGGGTGAAAAACGAGTGATTACATTTTTTGTCACCGCATCGGTAGTTGGTATAGTCAGTATAATCGTGGTGAATAAATGATGCTTTTGAACACTTCGGGCAGGGAGGATATTTTTTACGAGTGGTTTTGAGAATTGACGTCGGTGCAAATTGGTGGTTGCACACCTTGCAGAGATACTTCTGATTTCCAGTTTTATCTTTGCCATATTTAGAAAAGTTACGATTATTGTTGCATTTAGGGCATCTTTGTGCTATAATATTCTGCATTGAAACACATTCCTTTCTGGTTGTTTGTTTTCGTAGCAGAAACATTATACCACATCGGGAACTGTGTTTCAATTTTCATTTAACTTTACATTACCTAATTAATTTAAGGGAGATTAAAAATGGCTAAGAGAAAAAATATTTTGATGATTTGTACGGGAGGAACAATCGGGATGCTCCCGTCGAATCCTAATGATCCTAACAGCGCACTCAGACCGGCAAGTTGGAAACAAATAAAAGAGAATCTTCATTCTTTACATTCACTCACTTTTGATGTTGATACTCATGAGATGCCCTTAATAGATTCATCTGATATGAATCCCGATTACTGGATTGAACTTGCGCGTAAAATCAGGGACGAATATAATGATTATGATGGTTTTGTTATTCTACACGGAACGGATACTATGGCGTATACAGCTACTGCTCTTTCTTTCCTCTGTGAAAATTTAGATAAACCGATTATTGTCACCGGGTCACAGTTACCTCTTGCCAAACCGCGGAATGATGCGTCTCAAAATCTTGTTACAGCGTTGAAAATAGCGGCTTCCGATGGTATAGATGTTGTACCTGAAGTATGTGTTTTGTTCAACAACAAATTATTGCGTGGAAATCGTAATCGTAGTCGTAAAGTAAGTTCAACTGGATTTGAGGGATTTGATACACCTAATCTGAGACCGTTGGCTAATATCGGGGAACATATGGTACTTGACGAAAACCTTATTAGAAAAATCTCAAACGATGGTTTCTATATTCATGAGAATCTCGAGCAGAATGTCATGCTTTTTGATATATTTCCAGGTATAAGCCCTCAAATCATGAAAAGCGTATTTGATATTAAAGGATTGAAAGGCGTTATTCTTCGTACTTACGGAACGGGTAACGCGCCGACTACCAAAGCTTTTCTTTCGGAAATAGACTACGCCGTAAACACAAAACATTTGGCTGTCGTCAACGTTACGCAATGTAACCAAGGTATGGTTGAAATGGGTTTGAATGAAGCAAGTTCGGAACTTGTAGGTATTGGAGTTATAAGCGGGTTGGATATGACATCAGAAGCTGCCCTAGTAAAAATGATGTTTTTATTGGGTCAAGGTTATGATATCCCAACGGTGAAAGAACAGATGCAGCGGAGTCTGCGGGGTGAGCAGAGTTATGGGGTATTTAATTTTATATACGATAACGGCGCAACTGAAAAGAATATCCATGTGTTAGAAGCCAAACAATTTCCTGCAGGTTTTTCAAAAGAAAAAGTTACAAACGCTGTTATCAGATTTGACAGTAAGACTCTTAGAGAAGCCAAAGAAGGGGAGCCTTCTCCTGAAATAATTGTTTTTATGAATTATCCGAATGTTGCTCTTGATACTTCTATAACTATTCCGCAATGTCTTGGCATTGCTACTAGAGATACCGATTTTGTTCTCAATTGTAAACTGAAAGTAAAACAAATTGCAAATCCTGCACTGCCGATGACACTAACCGTAGTTTCACGTTTTGGAGATGTTGATTGGAAAAGTGTAGTATTTTCAATTTACACAGATGTAGGCTAATCTCTGATATTCTTTAAGAAAAATTAATCTATGTGATTTGCTTAAACCAAGACTTAGAATTTGTAATATCACTCTCCGAATAATTTACTAAATATGACATAATAAGTGTGATATAATAAGGAGATAAAAATTTTGGAGTTAATCAATGTTGACGCAAGACTTGAAAAATATGGTATCGAATATCCTTCCCTAAATATTTTAGATGCAAACAGTCCCCTCAAGAACATAATTCATTTTCAGCCCAAGATGAATATTCATTTTGATAATGACAACGGATGTTTTTTTGATAAATGTAGTGAAGAGTATCGCAAATATATAAAAAAAATTAAGGGATTTATTGATATTACGACAGAAAACAAGTGTGATATAACAGTAATGCCTGAATACAGCTTTCCGGTTGGATTACTGAAACGGATCATTCAAAATAAAATACCACGACCCTCTTGGGGTAAAATTTGGATATTGGGGATGACAGGGATTTGTACGGAAGATTTTAATAATCTTGCAGAATATGCTAAAAGTAGAGACGATACAGCATATATTCCACCGAAGATTATATTTGAGAGGAAATATTACAACACTCTCATATATCTTTTTTTGAGCAGGAAGGTCGGTGAAACAGATGAAAAACTTATAATTATGCCACAGCTTAAAACTTTTTGCCTTCACGATATGAGAGTGCAAATATGTCAACAGGAAATGAAGTTTACGTATTCAAAAACCGTATAGTAAAACCCCTCGCTGATGTTCAGCACTATTATTTGTTCGGAAGCACTATCACAGGGGATAGAGCAATTTTATTCTGATTACAAGTATTCCAATATGGCGGAATCCCAGTTATATGCGTTGAATTGGACAAATGGTACCAATTGCTTTGCAGAAGGTGAGCTTATAGAAACTATATTACACGGCTGCACAGCTTTATATAAAAACCAAAATAAAAGCAATAAATTTAACGATTTGCTGTTTAGGCGTAACCGACTGGGTATCAGTTACGGAACTTTGGACGATTATTTAGACGTTTGGTATGCTTCGCCTCATAAAGAACACATCTTGAGATATACTCTCAATTTCGGAAATCCCGGAGTCCGATTTTCGGTTTTGCCTAAAGATAGCGACGAGAGCAGTAGGAACAATGAATTATATTATTTAGATGAATCCGGAGATAAATGGGAAAAAGCCAGTTCAAATGATACTTGCATGATAGATTGGGAATGGATAAAAGAAGCATTCGATTTAAGTTGCGCTTCATCGAGCAAGCATATACCGGGATGCTGTTCCGTATACAATATTCAAAAATTCATATCTTCTTTTTCAAGGGAAAATAATGATTTTTTTAAAATATTACGCGGTAAAGTCTGTATAGCATTTAAGGGAAATGATTTGCTTGAGAATGAGAATACAGATGGGATTGTTGGAAAAAAGAAGAAATTAGAACAAATAGGAAAACTTGTATTAGAAGCAAAAAAATGTTGGCCCAGAGAGTTTTCTCATTTTAAAAATGCAAGTAAATTTTCGATGATAAACCCTTCGAATTTTAATATTAAATATAAGGGAAATCATAGTTCGTATCGTAAAAAAGATGTCTGCCTTATTTATTTTACGTGTAAAGAATCACTAGTAAAATGGATAAAATCTCAGCTACCGTATGTACAGCGGAAAGTTTATTATGAATGTGCGGTCTGCTATGACGATTATGAAAAGGGTTTAATATTCGATAATTGTATACTTCGTAAATATGCGAATAACAATGCTTTAAACGATAATTCCAGTGATAATATCTTGAATATAAAATCCCTGATAAATTAATAAAAACATGAAAGAGCGTGATTATAGTTGAGTAAATTTCCAAATTTTTTAGGAAAATTCCTAATGACTCCAGAAATACTAGAAATAGTATCTGCAACAGTTGAGAAAACAAATTTTAAATATTATCATACAACTCGTTGGAATAAGGAGAAGTGTTACGCCGCATATCATATTCTGGATTTTACTAACTCCAAAAGTATTTCTGTAGGAGCAAAAGATTTTTTAAAAACAAATAAAGAATTGATGAATCTACATAAAGCTGTGATCGGCGACAAATTTTACAATAGTGAAGAAAATGTACAATTCAATCTGTATTTTATTATCGTAGTGGCCGATACCTATCAAATTGATTGTAATATAATTCATAATTTTCAGAATGAATACAGCTCGAGTCGAAAATTATTTTTTACGGAAACTCAAGCCAAAAATTATTTTTCTATGAGAGAAATACTGTGGTATAAAGATAAAAGTAATAAATACAGTGATTTGGTAGAGAAAATCAATAAATTAAAATCTATAGACACTCAAATAGAAAGTTTCGGAGTAAGTAGCGATGAAGAACCTAAATGTAATTTTAATGATGCAGGATCTAAAATTAAAAGTATCGACGAAATAATTTTTAAAAATTACAAACATTTTGAAGATGATAAAAGATTAGGATTTAAACAAGTTAATTTAATTGTATCTGTAAACGGAGGAGGAAAATCGTCAATTTTCAAAGCGATCAAAGAATCAATAACAGATTCGGCACTAAAAAATGAGGTAAAAGTAAGATGTACAATTGAGGAAAATGGTAGTACTATATCTGTAGAAACACCGTTGACTTCTCCTATAGAATCTATGGTAGCCAATTATTTTAATCCAGAATATACTTCAAAGTTTGACAACTCAAGCGACCAACCTCAAACTTATATCATGAACTTTCTATTTCCTAAATGGCAGTTAAAAACTAAAAATCATTTAGATAACTTAGGAAAACTCGGCTCAAAACGAGTATTGCCGAACACCAACTTTTCGTCCCAGACGATTAAGTTTGTTGAAGAACATATTCATTTATTAGAAGATGAACAAAATAAAATTAAAAATCAATTAAATACCATGCCACACTATGAAGATAAAATACCTCTTAATAACGAGAAAGAGAAAATAAATGCTGCAAAAAATAAAACAGAGTTAATACTTGAATATATAAAACAACTTAATGAAATCATTATATCTGATTTACCTAGTAAGGTATCTGAAATGTATAGCTTGTTTACAAATAAGAGAGACTACAGCGAATTTACTATACCGACTTCTGATTTCAACAGCTCTGAAAATATACTAAAAGCGAAACGCAACTGGACAGAGCGCGGTAATGTCGAAATTCCCATTAGTGAAATGAGTACAGGGCAACGTTCATGTATGTCTTTGGCTATCATGCTATCGATGTTCTGTTCCGAATACAGAATATCTGATTTTATTATACTTGACGAGCCTACAATACACTTGGATATGCAGCATACTTTGAATATATTTGATATTATAAGAGAGCTTGCAATAAAAGGCGTGCAGATTTTCTTTGCGTCGAATAACAATCAATTGGAGCATTTGTTTAGGCAGAAATTTAAATTTTTGGGCAATAGATTTCAAGAAATTCATATTACAGAAGGAAAATCAACAATTTCAAATAAAAGTAGTATCGCTAATTACTAATAAACTCAAGTTCTGCCAATGTTACGCTTATGTTAAACAATTTTACTATATAAAGGAAATGTACAAAATAATAATTTGGAGAGGCTTATGTTTAAATTAAAAACAAATGTTAAATTGTCAGGAATAAAAGGCGATAACAGCGAGGAATCTATCATTTTATATTTTACTAAAGGGTCAGATATACAAACAAAATATTGCATAAGTGCATCTAAAGATATATTTGACACCATCTTCATGTTTAATGGGCGTTTCGATGTAGATGCCATACAGCATGATAAAGTAAAAGAATTTTTGGGGCATGGTCTGCTTGAAGAAAGCAAATTATCTTTTTCCGAGAATTATAATAAAATAAAACAATTAAGTAGCTATAGCTATACGGCGCATTTCCCGCTAATCTCAAATATAAATATTATGATAGCTATATTTCTGCAGAAACTAAAAGTACGAAGTATATTCTATAGCGACAGAATCATAGATAGCCAAGACATTGAGAATAATATATATTATAATCTTGACGATATAGGCAAGTATTCATCTGAAATTTTAGAAAATATCAATTTTGTATCTTATGATTTCAAAGAATCAGACCTTAAATATGATACTGATATAATTATAAATTCAGATTATACAGATTGGATAAACAGCGATAAGTGCATTGTAATAAATACTTGGAATTATAAGCATACCCAATTTGATAATTTCAAGCTTTTTACTGATAATGCAATCATATCTGACAATTTAAAGCAGCTCATAGAAAATTATAAATTAGCAGTACAAGCTGTCAACGACATAATTTACAGTATTAATGGAGTATATTCTTAAACGTGTACCTTTACAACCATTAACGCTGATATGATTATATCGGCGTTTTCCGTGTCTGAAAATGATAGTTAACTGTTTTACGAATATTTTTTGATTTTTCGCAAGTCTATCTTTTTGTCCACTCCTTATTCGTTAGGGAGTAAACAAGAGGATAGATTCAGGAAAAAAAGTGGATAAGTGAAAAAGGAGATTCCTTGTACTTGTGCAACCGTGATTTGCTCGCAGGTCTGTGAACGGTAAGAACGCGAGTATGGTATTTTTTCAGAGCAAACGCGTTGAACGCCCGGACAAACACAGCCATAACCGCGATAACTGTATCTATGGAACGGTAGAAACACCTGGAGCGACGGGCAAAACCGGGTATATATGTGCGCAAGTCAGAGTTAACCCCCTCGACTGTATATGTTTCTGACTTGTCGAGATGGGCATGATGCTTTCCGTAGTATAGTGTTTCCTTGTACCCTGAGTAACCATCGGAATGATAGCTCTCGGCTTTCGGTGCGATATCGGCTACCCCTTGTATTGTATCCACGCTCTTATCATAGCTTACCTTGTGTCCCACCATTTGCCGCGTTTCGCGGTCTATGAACGTTATCACATACGTTTCGTTTTTTTCGTCCCTATGTGTATATACATTTCGTCCATCTCTTCCACTTTACACGATTCCGTCGGCGTTTCAGGCAACTCTTTGTCGCGCTCCGCTCGCTCCTTTATCTAGCGTACCGCATTTGCTTTGCTCATTCCGAAAAACCGTCCTGTACTCCTACCGCTGTTCCCTTCGTAGTAATACTTCAACGCTTGTCTTTTTTCTTCTTCGCTGTATCCGTTCTTTTTTGGTTTTGGTGTGTATACTTTTCCGCAACTTTTACATTTTTCTTTTTTCTTTTTGGCTACCGCTTGGTGTAAATCCTCTTTTGATGTGGTCTGCTTCTTCGCCGCAGACGGGGCTCTTCTTCTTTTCCATTTCTCCATTATATCATAAGTATATTCTCTTGTCCACTCCTCAAAGCGAATCGAATGGTTGCGTTGCTTGTTGCGGTAACGCAACTGGAAAATCTTGAACCTCTTGACACGGCGGTGTACGTGTTCAATGCGTATTCTGTAGCTTGACAAGCTGCGATTGAACTCTTTCTGCTCCTCTGTAAGAGAGTCCCCTTTGGGTTTCTTGAACGGCGTTACACTAAACGCGTGAATGTCACAGATGCCCTGAAAACCCTTGTCACCCACGAGCAGAATGTCATCAGCAAGGCGAATACCGCTCCGCTTAAACATCTCGAAATCATGCACCGAGCCTTTGGCTTCGCTGACGAATATGATTTCGCCGCTTTGTCCGTTTATCACAACTAAATCCTTTATTGTGTGGCATTTTCGTTTGTTTGAGTAAGCTTCACTCTGTTTTTTTCGGGCGTTCTGTTTCACACTCTGTCACATCTACCACAGCAATCACTATCTCTGTGTCAGTTTTTGCCAGTTCGCGTTTCGCAGGCAACGCGAATGTGCCGTCCATTATAAGCGTTTCTTCAACCCATTTTACGGCATCGCTTATTCGGCTTTTCGATACATCGTAGTCAAACGCTATGTTCTCCATCGTTCGGTAATCTCTGTAATAACCTAGCGTTACCACTAACTTATCTAACACACTCAATCGCGCTGGACGACCTCCTTGCGTGTGCAGTTCCTTATATGGCACACTCCAGTATCAGAAGGATTTGCTCAAATGTCGGTTTGTGTATGCCAAACAATTTTTGGTAATCTTTCTCTTTCAGCTTTTCGTTTCTTTTCACGTTATCCATACCTTTATTTGGTAAAGTACAAAAATAGTTTTTTATGATATACAGAAAGAAAAAACGGGGGTGCGAAAAAATGGCAAAATATAGAAGTGAAATGTCCGAACTGCGAATCAAATGAAGTAATAAAATATGGTCAGAGCAACAGCGGAGCGAAAAGGTATAAATGCCAAAAGCCGGAGTGTAAAACGACGATATATCAGTTGAAGTACAGAAAAAAAGGGTGTGAGCTCGGAGTAGAGCAGAAAATAATAAGGATGGCGGTAAACGCAAGCGGTATTCGTGACACATCACGGATGCTTGAAATATCGACATATAAAGTGATGGACACGTAAAAAAACAGAAGCCGTAATAGAAAATATTAACAGGGAATATCTTGAACAGATAGATGATGCCTCAGGAGTAGCCGTTGAACTTATACCCTATCATGAGATAGAGGGAGAGCTTGACGAGCAATGGAGTTATGTGCAGAACAAGGGCAACCAGCGTTGGCTGTGGCTCGCAATACACCATGAAACGCGAGTTGTTCTCGCATATGCTTCGGCACTCGGACTGACGATGTGTTCAGAGAGATGAAAGGGCTTCTCAAGCCTTTCGGCATTACGGTTTTTTATACTGACGACTGGGGTGCTTACTCAAGAAATCTGCCTGTGAACAGCCACTTTACCGGCAAATCGCATACGCAGCGTATTGAGCGTAAAAACCTCACTTTAAGAACTCGTATCAAACGTCTTGCTCGCTGAACTATTTGCTTTTCCAAGTCTATGCATGCTTATGCACGATATTGTCATTGGGCTTGCTATCAACTTTATCGAACTCTCTTATTTCCATTTTTCACCTAAAAACTTTTTTAGTACATTAACCAGTAGTTCAATGACTTTATCTTTTTAATGGTTTGCTTCCGGCTCTTTTTCGCAGCTTTTGAAACTGCAAAGTTTGTACGGGTCGCCGGTCGCATAACGTTGGATACGAAAATATGTTGTTTGCAGCATTTCCTTGATTTCTACAGGCGCGAAGCCTTCGCTCAAAAGCCGATGTATCGTCACGATTTTTTCATATCGGTGCTGTTCAGCCTGTGATAACTTATCATGTTCTGTTTTTTTTATCTTGCTTTTCATCTTTATCACATTCATCATTCGCAGCATCGGGAATCATTATTTTATTCGCTATCTCGCTCTTCAACGCTTCCTTGATTGCTGCCGATAGATTCTGGTGCAGATGAAAGCGATCGGCTATCTGCATGGCTTCTGGTAATGCTTCGCTTACCGCCTTTGCTTATGCGCCAGCTCGGTCTCGCGTAACTTTTTTGACCTGTTTATTCTTTTTCAGCCATTCCTTCAGTGCCAACCCATCTCTGCCATCTAATATATCAATAGGTCTATGCGTGACGTCGTCACATATCACTGTGCACTAAGTGTCTCCTTTCCGATACGCGAAATCATCCACTCCGATTGTGTCTCCGCATTTGGCAGCGGGTATATCTGTCAGTTTACGAAGTATTCTGATGATTGTATCTCCGCTTACACGTATCCCAAGCTCTTTACAAATTGCTGACGCTCCCTCGCAGTTCGTTTCCAGTGCTAATGTTCTGATGAAATTCTCTAACCTATCGCTCATTCTATCAGACTTTCCGATGAAACCATCATAATCTTCCACGAATGATACCACGGTGCAATCTTCATTCTTGCAGTAATAATCATATGCTTTTATATGCAGACTCACATTCTTTTGAAATATTGGTAGGTCTTGAACGGTACGCATATATGTTGCGTGGTATATCCGCGCTTCATGCCCGCAGTACGGACTGAGTGACTGTGTTTTTGCGACTTCATTATTATTTTTATCTGCTCTGATTCTTCGTATATTTTTATTATTTTAAGCGTTAGAGGATAAAAAAACTGTAAATCTATTATACTATTTTTTTCCATTATTCTTTATTCCAGTTTGATATTTTTATTTATATTATATCACACGGAAACATCTTTCTCTACGCTTTTTTGCGGATGGGCCCAGTCATCTGCGGCGTATTCACATGACTTATCTTTTCGAGAAGCACCGGGAATATGAGGGACACTTTTAGCTTTATCAGCCATACTCAAGGCGTGTACGCCCTTGTTTCCAAACCGGGCTTAAGTCGCCCGGTTCTTGACATTATTTTCGGGGCGCGTTATTTTGGGACAACTTTATCGGTGATTTATTCCCATTCTTTCACAGCGTTTTCTATACATATCCTCTCGGCTTTAACAACATACTTCTGTTTCGGCATTTTTTACCCCCTCATAATTTTTTCAAAAGTGAGCTTTATTGTATAGCGCAAACCATAATTCTTTGAGTATCTGAAAAAAGTCGCGGCTTTTCGCGGGAAGAACGTTATCGCTCGCCCGATTTTATAAGACAAAATGCTTAAAATTTTAATTTCTTTAGATTCTGGATGAATACGTCTGAAATATAGCGGTTCTTTAAGTATCCGTGTCCGTTTAACACTGTTTGTAATGTTACGGCGGAATATAGAACTTTTATAGTTGCATTTATTATAAAACTGCGGATATTTATAATATAATGTAACAGGGTCACAAAACGAAACTGTCTCGCAAAAAAGCCTATCAATGGAATAATATTTGGCTTGACGGTACAGATGCTCAAGAGCGCACCATACTAATATGTCACTACTATCTAAAAAATGTATATATTCCCCTTTTGCAATCGTTAATCCATTATTTCTTGCCACAGAGTGACCTTGGTTTTCTTGAGTTAAAATTTGAAGCCTATTGTCTTCTTCGGCAATCCGCCGCATAATTTGCAAAGAATTGTCAGAAGAGCCATTATCTATACAAATAATTTCAATATCACGAAGTGTTTGACGCAACACTGAACGTATACATTCTTCAATATAGAACTCGGTGTTGTAAACCGGGATAATTACTGAAACTTTCACTTTTATAGAATCATCTAGTAAAAAAGTCAAAGCTCCATCAATTGCTTGCGCCGTAGTTTCATCCTGCCTTAAAATAGGTTCATGCTTTTCAAGGTCAGCAAGGCTGCTTTTCATTAAAAATGACATTGTAGTATAAACGACTTTATCTATACATAGAGATTCAGTAAAATCTGGTATAAATTTGTTTTTAAAAAAAAGAGCAGTATTTAACCATTGCTCTTTAGATTTTTTTAAGTTTAATTCGTATGAAATTCCACTTACACAAAGATTCATTAGACTTTTTTTTAAAGTTTCATATAGTTCTTGTTGAATTAAAAAATCTTTTAATGCTTTATGAGCTTCATAAAAACATAACGCTCTGTTTTTATTTGACTCAGTCAGGCTTGTCGAAGTTCCTGTCCGATAATTTACCAAATATTGGTCTATGAATGTGATTTTTCCTGCTACAGCTAATGTACAACGTGTAAAAAAAACATCATTTACCTGTTTCAATGGCTGAAACTTTAGGGAATATTTTTTTATAAAATCTGTTTTAAAAAGTTTATTCCAAGGTGCCGGATTACAAATACTAAAAATATGGTCTGGAATATCATGATATGAAAACGGATCTTTTTGAGGCAAAATTTTTATATTCGGACGTAAAGAATTTTGTGCTATACGACCAGTAGCCATATCATAAACCATAGCTCCACAAATACAGATATCTGCTTCTACTTCCTCGCATTTGTTATACATTTTTTCAAGCATAACAGAGTCAAAAAAATCATCAGAATCAAAAAAAGCTAAATATTTACCGACAGCTATATCCATTCCATTGTTACGTGCTACTCCCGCATATTGATTCTTCTGTGTTAATATACGAATACGATTATCTTTTTTTTCATATTCGTATAATATCTCAAGCGTACTGTCTGTTGAACCATCGTCAACACATATAATTTCTATATCACGAAGTGTTTGACCTAAGACGCTATCTAAACATTCTATAAGAAATCGTTCTGAGTTGTAGCACGGTATTATTACAGATACTTTGGGCATATTTATTTTCCTTTGCGAAATAATTTTTTGAATGATAATTTGATTGTGTACCTTAACCCATTTTCACGGCAACATTGTATGAAGCGCGAAAATGGAGATGTGCTATTGATGTTAGATGTGCTATTGATGTTATTGAGTTTTTTTAAAAATACTTTTTCAGAATATAACTTGAAATTAAAATTCATTATCATTGAAATAATTGAATAATAAGTTGTTTTTTCGATACCGCAACTATTAAGTATTTCTTTATTTTCAAGTAAATATTCTTTTATACGTTTTGCAATAGGATATTTGTATTCTTCAAGGACCCTTTTATAAAAAACAAACATATTATTAATACTATTCTTAAAAATCTTGTTTTTTATATCAGCTGAATAAGGCTTAAATAGTTCTTGTAGTTTTACTGCTGTTGTAATATGGTCTTCAAAATGAAGAGTACGCATATTGCTACTCACTAATGAATTCGGAACCGCCATAGCATGGGTAATGAATATCTTGTTAAATAATGTTATTTTTTTCGCAGAAATAATACAATGATAATAAAAATAAACATCATTTCCAGTTTTAACATTATCAAACAATATATTATTATATTCTAAAAAACTACGGTTATATATTTTATTCCATGGAACTAAGTTGATATCAAAAACACTTTGAGGGTCATCCTGAAAACAAATATTCATATTGACAAAATCCATATTTTTATATTTTCCTGTAAAAGGCACATCTTGTACACATTTCGTATCATAATAATACCTACGATGTAAGAATACAAGTACATCGCTTTCTTCTTTTTTTGCATAACTGTAGGTTTCTTCATAAATGTTTCCATCCACCCAGTCATCGGCATCCAAAAAGTGAATATACTCGCCTTTGGCTACCTTTAGTCCATTATTACGCGCAACCCCAGCATTCATGTTCGATTGATGAATAACGGTTATTCGACTGTCTTTCTCTGCATAAGCGTTTAAAATTTGCAAAGAATTATCCGTTGAACCATCGTCAACACATATAATTTCCAAATCCTGTATGGTTTGATTAATTACACTATTTAGACATTGTTCTAAATAGTTTTCAGCATTATATACTGGTATTATTACAGATACTTTCGTCATTTCTATTCTCCATTATATAATATTTTATTATTCTTTTCATCGGGCAGATTAATCAAATCTCCCAAATGAAGTGCAAATTCATCAGGTATAATTTTTTCAATTCCATTTCCAGTTGTAAAGGTCATTTCACCAAAATATATTTTTTCATTTACATTATATAAGTCCACCCGCACAAAAGGAAAATTTTGAGAAAGAATGTGTGCGAGTTCTATCATCTTTTCCAATGCTTCAGGGCGCTCCGGCACAGTATTTGCATTTAGGTACTTACTATTTATAGTAACTGGCAAATGAGTCCATTCTAAATCAAATAAATCTCTGCAATGATTAATATAGCGCGTACTATCTACCCAAATATATTTAACTTCACCATCAAAACACAGGAATTTATAATCTTTCAAATCATCAATCCCATCAATAAACTGTTCGGCAATAATTCTTGGAATCATATCTTTATAATGTAGTTCAAGTCCTTTAAAAGAATAATCCGTACTCATCCATTCTTCAAAGTTACTTCGGGTTTTTTTGTAATCTATGGAGTTTTTATCCTTAACTATCAAATTCCAGGTTGAGCCGTGCGTGCATTTTAAAACAAATTTATCTGGCAATGCGTCAAAATCTATATCGTCAAAACTATTGTAAACTCCTAGTAGAGGAACTAAATACTGTTCGCCGATTTTTTCTTTTATCCATTCTCTGACTTCATACTTGTCTGTTAATTTTGTTTTTAAAGGGGTACTGTCATATAATTTCAACCACTGAATTTTTTCATTGAATGTTTGCGGGTTATCCAAATCTAATTTTTGTCCTGTCCGGCTTTTATACCAGTCTTCTAAAGCACGCCTGTACTGGTAAGGCTTAAGGCTTTTATGATAGTCATAAATCGAAGATTTTCCCACTTTATTTTCTACTCTATTTCCCACTTTATTTTCTACTCTATTTCCCACTTTATTTTCTACTCTATTTCCCACTTTATTTTCTATCGCTGTCAAGCGTTGGATTATTTCCTCATAATGTCTGTATGTTGTCCTTGCCGGAACAGGTAGAAACCGACTTAAAAATTTTTTTAACATTTTATTTTCCTCTTTTTCTCAATCTCTAAAATACAAATCTCTTGTATAAACTTTATCCATTACATCAGCAATTTCTTCATTGTAACGATTAACTACAATAACATCTGACAGTCGCTTAAATTCGTTTAAATCTCTGATGACTCTTGAATTGAAAAAATCATCTTCATCAAGTACTGGCTCATAGACAATTACTTCAATTCCTTTTGCTTTTATGCGTTTCATTACTCCTTGAATAGATGACTGCCTGAAATTATCGGAATCTGTTTTCATTGTCAGCTTGTAAATACCTACAATTTTAGGATTCCGTTCAAGAATACGTTCTGCTATAAAGTCTTTTCGCGTTGTATTTGCATCTACAATAGCGGATATAATATTATTCGGCACATTCTGATAATTAGCCCGAAGCTGCTTAGTATCTTTAGGCAAACAATAACCTCCGTATCCAAATGATGGATTATTATAATGCGTACCGATACGCGGGTCAAGTCCTATCCCTTCTATGATTTTTTTCGTATCAAGTTTTCTGATTTCAGCATAAGAATCTAATTCATTAAAAAATGCCACGCGCATCGCAAGATATGTGTTTGCGAATAATTTGACAGCTTCTGCTTCTGCCAAACCTGTTATCAAAACAGGCACATCTTTCGTTAATGCGCTGTCTTTAAGCAATTGTGCGAATATTTCCGCTTTTTCTTGAAGCGCAGAACAGTTATCAGGTGTACCTACAATAATTCTTGACGGATATAAATTATCACTCAAAGCTTTTCCTTCTCTTAAAAATTCTGGAGAGAAAATAATATTATAAAATCCGCTTTGCCTTAACTGTTCAGTATACCCTACAGGAACGGTAGATTTTATAATTACCGTGGCTTCCGGCGCATATTCATTAGCTTGTCTGATAACCGATTCTACTGACTTAGTATTAAAATAATTAAATTTTGGGTCATAATCAGTAGGCGTAGCGACAATAATATACTCCGCATCCTTATACGACTCTGCTACATCAATCGTAGCCTTGAGATTCAACTGTTTTTCCTTCAGCCAGATTTCTATATCAGTATCTACAATCGGCGATTTTTTTTGATTTACCAAATTGACTTTTTCTTCGGAAATATCAAGAGCATATACTTCATTTTTCTGTGACAGTAGTACCGCCAACGACATTCCGACATATCCTAAACCAACAACCGTTATTTTCATAAGACTCCTTTTTTATAAATTACTTATTGTGCATTTATAAATAATACCATTTTTATTTAATCCATATTTATCTAATTCTACTTCTGTAAAATCTTTTCGATATTCCAAAATTTCTACGTCAAAACCAGCGTCTAATAATTTTTGAGGGAAATCTTTACCATATTTTCTTACATGGTCTATCTGCCCATAATTCCTAAGCCTTAATTCTGGCGTACTATATTCGGGATTTTCAAAAGTTACATTTAACGATTGATAAACAGGGCAGGAGATGTAAGCTGTACCACCCTTTTTTAAAACTCTTCGCAATTCTTTCATAGCTTTACGGTCATCGGGAATATGCTCTAATAAATGAGAGCATATAATTATATCAAACATTTCATCAGGATATTTTATTTCTTGTATATCAATAACATCCCGTATTCCGACAAAATTCGGATTAAAATCAACCGGATAATAGTCAACATTGGACATTGTTGAGAATTTTTCATAGAATACTTTCTCAGGAGCAAAATGTAATATTTTCACAGTACCAGATTGTTCATTTATCTCAAATAGATTTGTCTGATTTTCGAGATAAAGCCATAAAGCCCGATGACGCTTATAGGCCCTGCAATGAGGGCATATCTCATTTTTGGTTGTTTTCCCAGGCAAAAAAACATTTACTTCATTTTTACACGCAGGACAAATTCTTTTCTTACCTTTCATATAATAAATATCGTCGAGCTTACTTTCCAAAGTCATAAGAGAAACTGATAATCTTTTATCTAAATTGAGTAGTTTTCTTTCAAGATTTTTTATCATGTCAGTCTGCTTCGTTATCATGTTAGTTTGTTCCTGCGTCTTGGTATGAAAGGTTCTTGCAGGGGGAGGGAGAAACCGTGCTAAAAATCTTTTAAAGCTAAACATAAACTAATTTCCTTTTTTTATATTTTAAACATTATTTTTTTGTTATCAAACGTTTGACCACACGAAGAGGCTTCGTTACTTTCCAGCTAGTTGACCTGTGCAGATTATCTATCTCAGCCTGTTTACCACCCAACTCTTTTTTTAGAGAGCTAACACGAATATTTTTAATATCCAACTCTTTTTTTAGAGAGCTAACACGAGTATTTTTAATATCCAACTCTTTTTTTAGAGAACTAACACGAATATTTTTAATATCCAACTCTTTTTTTAGAGAACTAACACGAATATTTTTAATATCCAACTCTTTTTTTAGAGAACTAACACGAATATTTTTAATATCCAACTCTTTTTTTAGAGATTTTATGGAACTATTGGCGGTTTCTAACTTCTTTTTAATAATGTCACACTCGGATTTTATCTGCTGCTCTTTATTTTTTTGAATCAGTGCCAACTCTCTTGAAATATCAATCGCCGCCTGCAGTGAAAGACCCGTATAATCATCTTTTTCCTCACGCCTTTTTTCGTAAAACAATATCCCGTCTTCCCTGTTCAAATATTCTCTCGCTATTTTCTCATTTCCTACTTTGTAATATTCCAGAATTTCGTCCGCCTGCCTTGCCGTCAGTATGTTTTTCTTATTATTCTGCTTAAGATAATCAAGCGCAGGACTATTGTTTAATTCTTCTAATTCGTTCTTCATATCAAATGGATGTGCAGCTAACTTGTATTCTATAATATCCTTGTTAAAACTGACATTAACTTCTTTATATAGGTCTAATTCTGTCAGCAAATCGCTTTTAAACCCTAATACATTTGTAAAAAAATCGTATTCGATACCATTCGGCAGTTGGCTTTTTTCATACGGTCTAACGATGATATTTTCTTTGCCGTAAATCTCCGCCCATTGACATAGATTTTTGTAATAATCTATAAATCTGACATTGAGCAATTTGTTCAGAAATGATACATCACAAGAAGCCCCCCCCCGAATTTCACGTTTACCGAAAGCATTCTCAGGGAAATATAAAAATTCATTGTACACATTACAAGGTTTTTTCCCTATCTGATTGTATAATGATTCAATATAATCATCTTGTCTTCGTAGATAACAAACGATTTTTATATTGAACTCCTTAAAAGTTTCTTTAAAATATTCCATCGTGTATTTTCTTCTTCCAAGGATTAACGGTTTGGTATATGCTGAATCAGGGAACCACTCGATAAATCCGCTAGTCTCAAATAAAGATTCACATGATAATATTAAAGTGTTGCTATTATTCTCCTTAAAAATATTTTTTACATTACATATTACTGATATTGGCGGTTCATATCTTTTCAAATCAACCACATCGTTTCTTTCTAAATATTCAGACATTATAGCACGTGATAAATCTGAATGAGCATTCGAGATTTTATAGTGTCCTTTTCTATAGGGTGGATAACATATTTTATTTTGCATAAGAAAGTTTTGATTTTTAGCCAAACATTCCTGCAATGCGGTGGTGCCTGTTTTGGGCGAACCTATATGAAGGTATAAGACGGGCTTTTTCGACATAATAGTTACCTCGCTATTTTATAGCCTGAATAATCAAGCTTTTTTTATCGTCTATATTATTGCTTACAGATTTGCTGATGAATCCCGTTTCGTACATAAAAATCACATAATCTTCGTAAAGCCGATTTTCATCGGGAATAAACTTTGAAAATAAAACTCCGCCTTTTTTCAGCGATTTATATATCATATCAAGAACTTCTTGCATATAAGTGACTTGATTGAATCTATTATATGAAACGCAAACATCAAATTTATTAAAAAAATCTTCCGGTATATGTCTTGGTACTTCATTATAAATCATACAATCACATTCATTAAAAGCTTTATCTAACAACTTATTTTCAAACTGAAAAACAGAAATGTCACCTTTGCCATATTTGTGTATAGAAACCCATTTTTTAGCTCCAGTTTCCTGAACTAATTCTACAGGAGGAATGTTTTGGCTTATATCAAGAACATTTTTACCCAATAAATCTATTTGAGAAGTCAATTCGTTGAAAAAATCTATTTGAGAATTGATAATACTGTAAGTTCGTATATAATAATCTCTTTTTTCTGCACTTTTTAACGCAGAAGAATAAATATTTTTTAAAATAAAATTTGTTCCAATATCTTTTATATGCGTAATATCGGGAGGCTGACGTGGAAATTCACCTGTTTTCAGAAACTTTTCATAAATATCACAAACATCTTTTGCCTCCCCGAAAGCAATTTGCTTGCCTTTTTCGAGCCATAAAACTTTATTACATAGCTTCTTAGTCTGTTCCAACGAATGGGACACAAACAAAGTTGTTGCACCACTGTCAATAATCTCACGCATTTTTGACTCGCTCTTTTCGCGAAATGCGCCGTCGCCGACAGATAAAACCTCATCTAAAATAAGAATCTCCGGGCGCACAAGGCACGCTATTGAAAATGCTAACCGCGACTTCATGCCCGATGAAAGCTGCTTAAATGGTCTGTCTTGAAATTCTTCCAACTCCGCAAACTCGATTATTCCACCATACATTTCATTCATAAATTCACGAGTATATCCTAATAATGCACCACGCAAAAACGTATTTTCTCTTACCGTCATATCGCCATCAAACCCAGAACCAAGCTCCAATAGTGCCGCTATTGAACCTTGAACACTTATACTGCCTTTAGTTGGAGGTATAATCCCAGCAACGGCTTTGAGCAACGTTGATTTACCCGCACCATTTTTACCCACTATTCCGAGAAAGTCGCCTTTTTCTAACCTGAAGCTAACGCCGTCAACCGCCCAAAATTCTTTGACTTTATATTCTTTTTTTATTTTCTGTATGACATAATCTTTAAATCCAATGTCCCGAAAATTGCTGATAATATATCTAATTGCCACATCTTTTAGTTCTACTGACATATTCACCTACATATAATAAATAAATTTATAGTGATATACTTTATAAATCAAACTACCAATCGCAACTGTTATTACCGCGTAAAACCCGCATATTAAATGAACGTTAAAAGATGGCGTAAATCCTTCGAGTACAACGAGCCTAAAATATCTTATATAACAGTAAACCGGATTAAGCAAAAAAATTTGCTGTATGCGATACGGAAACGACTCTACAGTATAAAAAATCGCGGACATATACATCAAAAGCAATGTGAATATATCATATAAATACTGTATATCTTTGAAAAAAACGTGCATCGCCGATAAAATCAAACCCATGCCTATGTTAAATAGTAACAGACATATCACAGGATAAATTAAGAACAGAAAACGCGGTGAAAATGCTACTCCATCAAATGCCGCGAAAATAAAAAATATTGCTAACAGAATCACAAAATTTATTAATGAGGAAACATTTTTCGAAAGCAAAAAAATATATTTCGGCACTTTTATTTTCGAGATAATGCCTGCATTGGCAATAAGAGCCTGCATACCTCCGCTTGTAGATTCTTTGAAATAGGCAAATACTAATTTACCAGAAAATAAATAGATAATAAAATGAGGCGTATTCCTTCCAAAAAATTGTGTGAATATCAAAGCCATCACGAGCAACTCAAGCAATGGTCCCAATATGCTCCAAAAAATGCCAAGAATCGTGCGTTTATATCTTTTTTTGAAATCACGCTTAACTAACTCCTCAAAGAGAAATCTATAAGTTTTAACTCTGTCTATTATGACAGTCATGTTTTTATCCTCTCGTCTATTTTCAATCCTTATATACATATATAAATTTGGCTAACAACGTAAAGAGTACCGCTAATTTGTTTTTAGCCAAGAAATGGCTTATTTTATGATTAAATTTTTTCGGTTTATATTTTTCTATTATATCAATGACTTTTTTATTATTCATTATTTCCTTTATTTTTGATAAACTTTTTTTATATGATATTTTGTGATATATGCAATAATAAAGCATTCCGTTTACTTCGGCGTATAAGAGAGAAAGCAACTCATATATATCAAAAGATGAAGAAAAATTTTCAACACAAAATTTATTTAAAGCTGCTATAAGTAAAATATTTATTTCAACGAAATTATCTCGATAGTTAGTGGAAACAGAATCATTATTGTACCTATAATTATATAACGCATTATCAATAATTGAAACTTTCCGACATTTTTTTATATAGTCATAATTAAATAATCTATCTTCTCCATAGTGTATCTCTGTATTAAATTTTCCGCATAAAATTTTTTTATATAATTTATTGCATGGACTATATATAATTCCTGCTTTATAACAATAATAAATAAACAAATTTTCTAATTCATTTAAACTATTAAACAGCATATTTTCACATGAATGAATTTTAATATCAGCTTTAAATACTCTGTTGTAACCACAAATAATTAAATCAACATCATTTGATATTACATTTTCTACTAATACTTGCATCATATCAATATCGGCGTAATCATCGCTATCTATAAAACTAATATATTCTCCCGTAGCAATATCAAGACCGTCATTCCTCGCAGATGATACTCCGTCATTCTCTTTGTGTATAACTATAATCCGATTATCTTTTTGTGCATATTCATCACAAATTTTTCCGCAATTATCTGGCGAACCATCATCTATCAGTATTATTTCAAGATTTGTGTATGTCTGTAAAATTATGCTATCTATACATTGGCGTAAATATTGCTCTACTTTATATACTGGGACGATAATGCTTATTTTAGACTGCATATTTTCTACCCCGTTAAATATAAATCTTCTAGCATCTGCACCATTTCTTTAATATCAAATCCAGCATTTTTTATTTCTTTTACCATATTTTCTCTATAATATCCATCAGCATATAATATTATTTTATCCGCCCAATATGATGCTGATTTACTAAGCGGTACATATTCAAGTAAATTTGTAATTTGGGCTTCAAGGGGTACAACATCAGCAGAAGCGATACAATGGAGTCCATTTGCTTGCGCTTCAATTAATACTATTCCTAATCCTTCAAACAGCGACGGAAACAAAAATACATCCATTGCACACAATAAAGCTGGTATCTCCGAACTGACACCCATAAATATAATATTATCTTTTACACCTAAGGATTCAGCTTTTTTCTCTACCTTATCGCGCAATTCGCCACCACCAACTAATAACAAAATTACATCGTTGTTTTTTTCGCATATTTCTTTTAAAATATCTATAAGAAAACTATGGTTTTTTTCTGCGGCAAATCTGCCGACATGACCTATTACAAATTTATCTTCCATATTTAATTCTTGCCTTATTCTTCCCCGTAATTCAATATCATAAATAAATTTTTCCGCATCTATTGCATTTGGAATTATCTTTGCATTTGAATTTACATCAAAATTTTTGAACATAAACTTACCTGCAGATTTAGAACAGGCAAATTTAGTTATTTTATTCTCCGGTAATCTTAAAGAGTTAATTTTATGTGCGGTTCTTGTAATAATACCAGATATTAAATCATTATTATGAGCATGAACTATTACTTCACATTTATTCTTTAAACCAATAAAAATTAGAGATAAATAGCTTAATGACGCACAATTAAAATGCAAAATATCAAATCTTTCTTTTTTAAACAGAACTCTTATTTCTTTTATATTTTTAGCCCAATTTTTTCTTCTTGATGTTACATGAAAAAATTTGCAACCTATACTTGTTAATTCATCGTAAAAACAGGGCGTTTCATTACCAAATATTAAAAAATTAAGTTGGAATTTTGTTTTGTCTATGTGTTTTGCTAAATTAAACAAAAACACTTCTATCCCACCCATATTTAAACAGCCAAGACCATAGTATAATATTTTTTTCATTCCAATTCCTTTGTTTTCATTTTAGTTTCTCTATTACATTATTAATCCCACTTTTACGAAAAGTGAAAAGTGCCACGATACTATATAACATAACGCCTAATTTAACACCATATTTTTTTCTGTATCTGGTGACTATTTCATACTCTTTTTTTTGTTCATCACTCAACCATGAACCATCAAAATGATGTATTGCATACGTATTTTCAGTTATGCTTATATCTCCCGTTTTTCCGTCTTTCGGGCAAAAATATTCTGTTGGGTAAATCGTCATATTGTCTATAACCTGCTCTGTATTATCAATTCTAAGGCCTTCTTGTTTCATAATTTCCGTATTATATACAGGACAAGGAGTAGTATTAACCGTACCATCAATATTTATAAACGGTATATCAATATACACATCAAGCATTTTTTTTATAATATAAAAGTTTTTTTCAGCCCCGAATCCTAACCCTGTATTTATAAATTTATTGCTTTCAAATCCAAGGTACATACTATTATGCAATAATTCGTCAATAGGCTTAATTAATTCAACATCCGTGTCTAAATAAACACCGCCATAGTTATATACTATCCACAATCTTGCCACATCACTAACAAACGCCCATTTTTTCGCTTTGTATGCTTCTTCCGCATATTTGCTATAGTTTATATCGAAATTGCTCTCATTCCACTCTTTAATTTCATAATCAGGACAATACTTTTTCCAACTCTCAATACATTTTAACGCAAGTGGAGGAAGCGGATTCCCACCGAACCAACAATAGTGGATTATCTTCGGTATTCGATTCATGATTATATTCCATTTTTATTCAATTATTCTTTCGTGTCAAAATATAAGCAGATACAGTTATAAAATCTTCTTCAGACATATTTCTAAACGATATATTTAATCTAAATTGGGTTTAATTCCCCGCCCCTTGTGGCGGACTTGTAAGAACTTTTGCGGCGACCCCGTAGGGGGTTGCAAGCCCGCCGTAATACTCCGTAGCTTGCTGCGGAGATAGGTGGGCGAGAGCAAAAATTTTATTGCAGCCGGACAACATTGCCGCCAATCCTATACCGCACGAATCTCCCGGACCAAATTCCGCAACTTTTTGAGGTATAGCCGTCATTCCATTACTATAAGCATGAAATCAGATGTCTTAACCACACTGAATAACAATAACAGGCTGATGATGTTCCTCCAGTACCTCTTTTAAGAAGTATCTGAGGAAAAAAGTTAGACAAAAATACAAAGACAACATACCTTACAATAAAGATATCCAATATTTTCTTCATTTTCATCAAATCCCGTTTTTATAAATTTTTATCATTTCTTGCATCGCATTATTCAAATCAAATTTCTGCACAGAATTTTTGTTATATTCACCCATATCTCGTCTCAAATCAATGTTTTCTATAATTTTCTCAATAGCATTGCGATATTCATCGGTATCATTAACACAACATAAAAATCCGCCTTTACCATGCTCAATCAAATCCACATTGCCGCGTATTTTTGACACTATACACGGCAAGCCCGTCGCCATTGCTTCCATTAAAGCTACCGATAAACCCTCCTGTAATGATGGGAATAAAAAGATGTCAGCCATATGCAATAAATTTACTGTATCGGTTCTGTAACCTAAAAACAAAACACGGTTTTCAACTTTTAGTTCCTTGCTCAATTCTATTAAATACTCTTTAAGTTTCCCCTGCCCACAGATTATATAATATATATTTTGGGATTTCATCTTACTTAAAGCTTTTATCGCAATTTGATGATTTTTTCTTTTACTCAACTCGCCTATAGAAATAATGATGGGAACATCTAAAGGTATACCCAATTCTCTACGTTTACTATCTCTGTCAATCTCAGGTTTTGAAAATCTTCCTATGTCTACACCGATTCCGTGAATATAATATATCGTTTTCGCTCGCATTTTTTTTTGTGCAAACTCGTAATCTTCATTGTTCATTGTAATTAGGGCATCAGTATATTTGGACAACCATTTTTCCATTGGGTAATATAACAGCCAGTTTAATATTGGCGCACCTCTATAAAAATGAAATCCATGTGCCGTATAAAATATTTTAGTGCCGTTTTTTCGATGCTTTTTTCCGCATAATCTCGTCAATATACCGCCCATTGGTGTGTGTCCGTGAATTATATCATATTTTTCTTTTTCCAAAATTACTTTTAATTGAAAATACGCTTTTATATTATTAAGTTTAAAAGGCAAACGCTGAACTGCAATATTGTATTTTTTATCGCAATACTGAATTTTATCATCACCGTAGGTCGCAACGTGAACTTCCCAAGCTTGCTCTTTAAACCATTTCAAATATGGTATATGAAACGCATTTATATGCTCTGTAACCGTGGCGATAAATAGAACTTTCATAAATCAATACTCTTCTTTACACCCTCTTCAAAACCAACAACGTCGTTTGTATTTCCCTCCTGCTTATAACACAAATCCCCGAACAACTTCTCCAACACAGACACACGCTTCACTAATACCCGTATCAACGGATTAAACAACTTCGTCATGACAATACGTTTACCGTAACGTTCCGCAACACACCGCACAAGCTCCGTCGTGCGAACATACTCCTTATTCTGCGGCAGAAATATGCCATTACTATTATTATCGACCAACTCACAAAAAAATTTACATAGATTGTCAATATAAATCATACTGCGCTTATTCGGATAATCAGGAAATATCGGCGTCATTTTCGCCAATTTGACAAGTCTCGGGAAATTCCCTTTGCACCCTTTCCCGTACACCATCGGCGGTCTTACTATGCAAAGCTTAAAATTATCGTCGGCGAGCTTTTGAAGCTCTTGCTCCGCTTTACATTTACTATTTCCATAAAAATCGCCTTTATTCGGTTTTGGCAATGTATCTTTGTCAATCTCCGTTACTGCGGTTCCGTATACCGCCATACTGCTTAAAAATATGAACTGCTTTACATTTTCCCTTTTTGCCTTATCGGCAACAGCAACAGCTAAATCACAATTTATCTTGTAATATAGGGATTCCACTTTTCTATTTTGTTTCACGTGAACAATACCCGCGCAATGCAAAACACTATCATAAGCTGTGAAGTCAACGCTTTTCCATACATCGTCTCGGCTGCTTACTACCTGTATATCGTATTTATCTTTCGCAAACGCTTCAAAAGAACTGCCTATATAACTGTTCTCACCTATTATTAAAATTTTTTTCATTATTTTTCAATCAATTCTCTGACGGTTTCAGATTCTTCCTCTGCCGCAACGATAGTTTCTTCATCTAAAGTAGATTTCCCCTCAACAACTCCGTCGCTCTTCAGCACTTTAAATACCGTCATAAAAAAACATTTGCAATCAAACAAAAAACTCATTTTTTCTAAATATTCACCGTCAAATTTTGCTTTTACGGATATTGGAAGTTCGTCGCGTCCGTTTACTTGCGCCCACCCTGTAAGTCCCGGTCGTATATCATTCGCGTTGTATTTATCGCGTTCTTCTATTAAATCATATTGATTCCACAATGCTGGACGAGGTCCGATTATACTCATTTTACCTGATAAAATATTAAAAATTTGAGGAATTTCGTCCAAACTGGTTTTTCTCAAAAACTTTCCAACTCTTGTTATGTACTGTTCAGGATTTGCAAGTAAATGTGTAGGCGTATCTTTCGGCGTATCAATTTTCATTGTACGAAACTTTAACATATTGAAATGGCTTTTATTTATACCGATACGCTTTTGTTTAAAAAATACTGCTCCCCGACTGTCAATTTTTATTGCCAAAATCAAAATGAGAAACACAGGCAGTAACATTATCATTCCTAAAAACGATAAAATAATATCAATAATCCGCTTTATCACCAAATACATAAAACACCGTTAAGTAAAACTTATAAAACTCTATAAAGAAATTATAAAAGTTTAAGTTTACTTCCTCATTCATCGTGTCCTGCCTTGCCGAAGCTACTACAGTTTGATGTGACACTCTAAAGGCGTAAATTCCCGTGTAACTCACGG
>Ga0099364_10002521_pt1 | contig 29122 bp, 25 predicted proteins | sample TergutTh196P3_FD_73070 | JGI IMG/M metagenome (GOLD analysis project Ga0099364, IMG submission 73070) | Microcerotermes parvus P3 segment gut microbial communities from Pointe-Noire, Republic of the Congo - Th196 P3 | ecosystem: Host-associated > Arthropoda: Insects > Digestive system > Gut ...
CGATGTGGTGCAGTTAAGTGGTAGAGAGAAAGGGAATCAAAGCGGGAATCAACGTGGGGGGGGAAGTGGGAATCAACGTGGGAGTGGGAATCAACGTGGGAGTGGGAATCAACGTGGGAGTGGGAATCAACGTGGGAGTGGGAATCAACGTGGGAGTGGGAATCAAAGTGTGAGTGGACGCGGGAATCACTTGTACAATGATCTTATTTCCCATTTTTATGCTCACTGGTTTATTAAGTTGATAGAAATAAAAGGATATTTGCAACTGCGCCATGAGAAATTTGACTTCATTAGATTTGACTTCATTATAGGAGAATTGGAACGCATTAGGAGCGATGCGAAAGAATTTCTTTCCTCATTTAGAGAGTTTGATGAAAAAGGAAACGAACTTTTTGATGGAAAAGAAGTAGATGAAAAAAGCGAAAACGCAAATCGTTTTTCAGGAATTTTGGACTTTATAGATATTCGAATCAATTTTATACACGCTCTTCTGAAAGGGTCTCCTTATACGTATATAAATGTAAGCGTGTTCAACGGGATCATCGAAGCTTTAATATATTTTAGAGAATACCTTGAGTTTTTTGTTGTTGATACTAATATTTCTGTAAGTTCAAGCGATAACGACATCCTATTCATTTTCGACAAGTTAATTACTCTCACTATATGTTTGATGCAATTGCTATATGAACCTATAGATTGGAAAACGGATAAGGATGATGAACATGAAAAAAAATCTAAATTTAATGATTTTGAGGGCAAAGCTTCCGGAAAACCAACATCTCTTTCAAATTACAAATTTAGTGATTCAACGCTGAAGGAGCCAAATAAAAAATCAAAAGATTATTTGAATTTGCGTAGAGCGCATGCACGGCGGAAGATGCATGGAGATTTATTGGTAATATTTCCTCAGATTATTGACCAAGTAAGGGTTGAGGGACACGGTGATTTTTTGTTAAACCCTGACGAAATATCAGGTTCGAATAATGATTGCCTTTTCAGAACTCTTGAAGCCTTGGGTGTTAGTATTGAAGCCGACCGGGACGGCACGTATAACAGTTTACGTCGAGATTTGAGGATACCCACCGGAACTAGGATTGAAGTTAACTCCCCCGATATGCTAGCAATCGCAAATAAGTATAATCTTACTATTACTTTTGTTGCATTCAATTATGGATTAGAGCCTCTTGAAGTGACACGGCCAATCGGTACAGGAGGTCGGCGAATATATATAGGGCATATATTTGGAGGACATTTTACACCTATGCGCCAAGTTTCATCTTCATCTTCGTCATCTTCGTCTTCGTCTTCGTCTTCGTTTTCAACCACTCCGACTACAACTACAACACCCTCTACAGGTTCTGCAACCTCACCTCCTTCTACACCCTCTGTATCAGGAGGCAATACTCAACCAACCGGAGGTACAAAATGACCCACCTCTACTTCCCACCCGACCGCCCCGCATCCACACTCCACGATGACTGCCGTCGGTTCGCCGACATGACGGCAGCGGCTTTGCTTGCGTTGCGAGAGAGCGGAACTCCCCCGCCGCTCAGTCCGTCGGGGAACACTCAAAGACCCGAACCGCTCGCGAACTTCATCGAACTCTGGCGGGAGGTGCTGCTGCCGCGGCTGTTCCCGCAAATCGAAATGTCGGACTTCCTGCGATTTACCGCGATGTTGACGGCACTTCCCGACCTCGACAGCAAGTATAATGAGGTGTTCGCGGCACTGCTGAACGACAAAAGAGCAACACGTCCTACCTTGGGATTGGCGGCAGAGCTGTTCGCGACGATTCAACCGATTGAAACGGAGGACGTTCTTGCGGCGGCAAGTGAATCCGCGTTCGGACTGCTGTTCCAGTCGCTTGACGACCGGCAACGTCCGCTGTTGAGCCGTCCGTTAGCGGCGAATCCTGCGGTGGCGGCAGTATTGGCGGGAATCCGTCAGCCGTGCGAGGAACTCTCACGATTCTGTACTGTTTTCTTCGCCGACGAACAGGAGGTAGAACTACAAAAGCCGCTCATATCCCACGAGCGGGAATTCGAGCGGGTTCAGGCATTGCTTGCGATGCCCTCGAAACCGGTGAATTCGGGCGGGCATCTGCTTTTAAATCTTTGCGGGGCAAAAGGAGCGGGAAAGCGATTCATATTGAAGCGGGCGGCGTTCAGCGTGGGGAAAAACCTGCTTTTCGTGGACTTACCCGGCAGTCGGGAAAAAATCACACAGATAATCACACGGTGTATGCTTTTCGAGATGATTCCCTGCTTTCGGTGCGAATCGGACAGCGACAATGCCGTCATTTCGGAAGCGTTAATGCTTATGGGGCGAAATCTTCCGTTGATTGCAATCTGCAGTACATCTGATTTAGACTTCACTCCGCCGCCTGAATACACGATGTACTCCCTCGAAGTCGGCACGGCAAGTATTGACAAGCAAAAACGATTCTGGGAGTATTTCGCCGAAAAGGGCGGATACGCTTTCGAGGACTTCAACTCCGCGGAACTCGTGATGAGTTACGACCTGACGGCGGGGGTAATTCGGGACGTGTTGAAACTTGCGAGCGTTGAGTCTGCCGCCAATTCAAGCATTGCGATTAAGTCAAGCGACATTGCCAACGCAGTCCGAGAGAAAACACGGACGAATCTGTCCAATCTTGCTGTTCAGATGCGGACAGGCTTCACCTGGGATGACCTCATACTCGGCGATGAAGCCGAGCGAATGTTACGGAAAGTCTGCGTTCGGGTGCGACGAGAACGTATGGTCAACGGTGAGTGGGGTCTCGGGGCGAAACTCCCTTATGGGCGAGGTGTGACTCTGCTGATGTATGGGCCGCCCGGGACGGGAAAAACGATGGCGGCACAAGTCCTCGCCAACGAATTGGGGCGGGACTTGTACAGAATCGAACTGTCGCGAATGGTAAGTAAGTACATAGGCGAGACCGAGAAAAACCTCGGAATGGTCTTCGATTCGGCGCGAGGAAGCAACGCGATTCTGTTCTTTGATGAGGCAGACGCACTCTTCTCTAAACGGAGCGAGGTCAAGGATTCCCGCGATAAACATGCCAACACCGGGACTTCGTACCTGCTTCAGCGGCTTGAGGAACACAACGGCGTTTCGATTTTAGCCACCAACAACGCTACCAATATCGACAACGCGTTCAAGCGGCGGATTAACTACTATGTCAACATTGAAGCACCTTGCGAAAAAGTTCGCCTGCTGATTTGGCAGAGCCTTATCACCTCAAACTTGCCGCTGTCGCCGTCGGTGAATCTTGAGTTGTTCGCCTCACGATTTGAGTTGACCGGGAGTGAAATCAAGTCGGTACTCCTCGAAGCGGCATACATGGCGGCTGAATCCGGCGGGGAAATCACCCGCGAATTGCTGATGTCGGCAATCAAGGACGAGTGTAAGAAGAACGGTCGGGTTCTGTCCCAGACTGATGTGGTGTGATGAAATCCCCCTCTGCTATTACCGCATAGGGGGGATTTGATTGCAAGATTCACGATTCCAGGTTTAGCCACAAAGCGGGACGAACGCCGCCAAGCGATTCAAGAAACCGCCCTATCTCACTGATAGAGCGGTTCGGACGGACAGGGAGGGATTCGAACCCTCGGTACGCTATTAACGTACACACGATTTCCAATCGTGCGCCTTAGACCAACTCAGCCACCTGTCCTTATTATTTATTTAGAGGGCTTTAGGATTGGGGAGGTAGTTCAAACTTTTAAACCCCAAACCTAAATCCTAAAACCCTCAATTCGACATGATTAACGTTGCAAATCCCGAACTCGTTTTGAACGTCCGGGGTAGAACCCCGTTTTTGAAAGCTTGTACCGCAAGCAACGATACCCGAACCTTGCGGTATTTTGTCAAGCGATTCCGAAGCAACCCTTCACGAAGCAAAGCTTCCCGGGTTGCTTTTAACTCAAAGTCTGCGGATGACAGGACTTGAACCTGCACGAGCGAACGCCCATTAGCCCCTCAAGCTAACGTGTCTGCCATTCCACCACATCCGCACAACACGAATGACATTTTAACACGCTTTTTCGCGATTGTCAATCCTTTTTTAAAATTTTGTGAAAATTGCACAAAAAACCGAAGCGATTTATGTGCAATTTCACCAAAACGATATCCATGAAGCACGCTTGATTATTTTACGAATTTGTGATATACTGTCATTGGAATCAGAATCAATAGCTTTTTTGGAGGTAAAACTTATGGAGGACAAGAGGTTCAATAATTTCGATGATTTCGATAATGCAAACAAGCCGCAAACATTCGACCCGAGTAAAATCGACAGGGACGATTGCGGTAAACTCCCCACCGATTTGGCGAAAGCCGGTCAACGGTTTGAAATCCCTATTGTGGAAGACACCTCGTTCGGCGGGTTGTTCCCGCAGAAGAGCATAGATTGCACGACAATGAAAAACCTCTTCTTTGACGGTGAAGATAATTATGATAAGGTTATGGCGGTGTGTATGCTCTTGACAGTTGTATCGATTCTCAACCCTGCGACTCTTATGGCGGGTGCGTTGAACGGACAAATGTTACAGTTGGTATTTATGTTCGGGGTGGTGATATTCTTCTCAATTTCCGTACTGGTCGGGAAGAAATCGTTCTGGCTTCCCGGGTTGGGAGTTATAGGATTCCTGAAGATTTTCTGCTCAATGTACGCCTTGGTTGATGTAATCACCGCTGTCATGCTGATGAGTTCGATTTACTTCATTTATAAAAGCAAGCACAGCCATTAAACCGGGGAGTTATCTCGCCCCGAAAATAATACCTATAATCATAATAATTGCTAATATCACTGCTATGATTCGATAGGCGATTGTCAGTTTCTCGCGGTCTTTTCTTTTCACGATTAGTTATTCTCCTTTACTGATGATACGCACCGAAGTGTTGAACATAGTACCTCGTCCCGTCTATATCGAAAGCGGCTACTCCGAGAACGGTGTAGTCTTCTTTCATTATGTTGTCGCGATGACCCGGTGACTCCATCCAGCTATTCATCACGATTTGTGCCGAATACCACGATGCGGGCGAGCCCTTCGCCATGTTCTCGCCTATGCTACTGTAGGGAATCCCCGCTTCTTTGATGACGGTGTGCCATTCTTTGCCGTCGGGTCGTTTGTGGTCGGCAGCGAAATGCGCAATCAACTCGGTCGAACGGATTTTTGCCGTAGTTGCGAAACTCTCGTCCCAGTGGAGCGCATGTAATCCTGCAGCAGCCCTTTCGTTGTTGACTAAATTGAGGATTTCCCTAGCTTCGGCATCTTGAAACGCCCCGTTACCCGGATTCGGTTGTTCAGGCGGCGGTGGTTCGGGTGGCGGAGGAGGTGGTGGTGGTTCGGGCGGTGGCGGCGGCGGTGGTGGCGGTGGAGTTATGGCGGCTTCGGTCGTAATTACAGGTGCAGGGGTCGGTTGTGCTGTAGTGGATTCTGTTGTTGCAGTTGTAGTTGTAGTTGCGACTGTAGTCTTAATCGTTGCGGAAGTTACCGTTACCGTTGTTGCCGAACTTGTCTGAACCGAAGTGTCAGATTCGACGGCGGTCGTGGTTTCAGCTTGCGAATATGTAGAAACCAACGGATTGAAAACCGATTCGGCTTTTTCGGTTTGGTCGCACGCTGTTATCAGCAAGGTCAAGAACAGAATTGCAAATAGCGGTATCCCCGCAACTTTTATTTTTTTTGTTATTTTCAAACTAATTACCTCCCTCAAATTCCCGAAATTCCTTTACATTTACTATACCACATAATGTATAAAAAAATCAAGTGTTTTTGTGGTTATTACCTAAAATTACCTCTGATTTCGGGAATTCGCAGGAAGTCAAATCAACAAACCTAGTAATTCTCAGATTTCAGCATAAAGTAAGCTTGCGGGTGGACGCATACGGGGCATCGGTTAAGGGCAGTTTTCCCTTTATGAATATGCCCGCAATTTATGCACTGCCACTCATATTCCTCCTCACGAGCGAAGACTTTTCCTTCGTTCAAGTTAGCCAGCAGTTTACGGAAGCGTTCTTCATGGTGCTTTTCAATTTCGCCGACCGCCTTGAACAGTTTTGCAATATCGTCGAACCCTTCTTCCTCTGCAATTTTAGCGAATTCGACATACATGGAAGTCCACTCTTCATTTTCGCCGTCAGCAGCGTCAAGAAGATTGGTTTTCGTGTCGGGAATATCACCCTCATGCAGTTTCTTGAACCAGATTTTCGCGTGTTCTTTCTCGTTTTCCGCCGATTCAAGGAAGAACTGCGCAATCTGCTCTAATCCTTCCTTCTTCGCTTTGGACGCGTAGTAGGTGTACTTGTTCCTCGCCATTGATTCCCCTGCGAAAGCTGCCTGTAAATTCGCTTCGGTTTTTGAACCCTTTAAGTTTGCCATTTTTTTGAATCTCCTTCTTAAATTATCTTTCTAAATATTTATAATATTTATTTTCTTTTTAAAATACAGTCTTTTATTGCCAAAAAGCTCTGTTCGCTCATGCAGTGTTCCATCTTGCAGGCATCGTTTAGGGCGACCTGCCTGTCAACCCCTAACGAAATCAACCAGTCGGAGATGAGGGTGTGACGTTCATACATAGACTCGGCGATTCGCTGTCCGCTCTCGGTGAGGGTTATATATCCGCAGTCGCAAATGGTGATGTATCCGTTCTCGCGGAGTTTTCGCATAGCAACGCTTATACTCGGCTTAGTGAGACCGAGCTCGTTTACAATATCGATTGAACGGACTTTTTTCTTCTCGCTGTTTTCGACACCGCCTAAAATCAAGATTGTCTCGAGATAGTTTTCGGCAGATTCATGCGTTTTCTCGTGTATTTTCAATCCATCACCTCTTTTTGAGTTTCTCAAATTAAATTATATCATAAAACTAAAAGGCTTTCAAGTTTTTTGTCAAAAAATTCCGAAAAGTTTTTTATTTTTCTAAAAAACGCTTGACATTGAAGTTAGTTTGTGCTAACCTATATATCAGTTAGGAACAACTAACTGATTTTCGTTTTTGTTTTCTAAAGAGAACAGGGGGATTAATTCAATGAATGAATACATCAGCTTATACGGGACAAAAAAATCCGACCGAAAGCGTGAATACATAATCGTATCGGTACCGGATGACGGATTACTCAAAAATCTGGGAATCCGTGACGAGGTGCGGGTGCGGGTATTGAACCGTTATGTTTTCGGCGGTCCGGTACTGTTGCGGGTAGAGGATGCGTACACGGTCGCTATCGGAAAAGATATCGCAAAGCAAATCATGGTATCGGAAATCGCGCCGAAAACGCTTGTAACTTCTAAAAAGTCGAGAGAGGCTGTGTCAACGATATGAGCGTTCAAGATAACGAAAAAATCCTCTTAATGGGGAATCCCAATGTCGGAAAAAGCGTTTTTTTTACCGAATTAACCGGTATTCATGCCGTCAGTTCAAATTATGCGGGGACTACCGTTAATTTCATGGAGGGCGATTTTAAGGTTAATAAGATTAATGAACAGGGAAATCAGAGCGAAAAAAAATATTCCCTCATTGATGTTCCCGGTACATATTCGCTGAATCCATCTTCCCCCGCCGAAGCCGTTGCCGCCGAATTCGTGGAAAAAGGCGCGCGGGCAGTGATTTGCGTTCTGGATGCATCGAATCTTGAGCGGAATCTCTGCCTTGCTCTGGAAATCCAAAAGCACAACATCCCCACGATTTACGCCTTGAACCTTGCCGATGTTGCTTCAAGGCGCGGAATTACAATCAACATCCCCCTTTTGGAAAAGGAATTGGGCGCACCGGTCGTGTCAACGATTGCGGTCAAAAAAGAGGGTATAGACGAGCTTCGCACACGATTAGAAGAAGTTTTGATTCAAGAAGACCCGGGAAAGTACGTAGCGACTGCTTTGCGGGGCGGATGCGCCTCCTGCCCGGCGAATCGGCAGTGCAAGCAGGGAGATGGGCAAGGGGGAAACCGCAACACCTGGAGTTCTGCCAAAGAAATTGCGCGACGCGTGATTAAAACGAATGAGTCTCATTTGAATCCCGGTTTTATTGATAAACTCGGCGAAAGTACAATGAAGCCTTTCCCGGGAATCCCGATTGCGATTGTAGTTATGGCGGCATTAATCGGGGTTGTGGTCGGAGGAGGGGAGGCTCTCCGCGAACTTCTGTTGCTTCCGCTTGTAAATGAGGTAATTGTACCGTTTTTCCATCGATTGTTCTCGTCTTGGCTTTCGATTCCGGAAGGGGTTTTCCTTAATATATTAGTCGGTGATTACGGTATTTTCAAAATCAGTTTTGAGTGGATTATAGCCTTGATTCTGCCTTACGTGTTCTTGTTTTACGTTGCGTTTTCATTTTTGGAGGATTCGGGTTATCTCCCGCGGATAAGCGTGCTGTTCGACAATGTTATGCGTAAATTGGGCGTTCAGGGCGGCGGACTTTTGTATGCGATTATGGGGTTCGGTTGTGCCGTTCCCGCTATAATCGGAACACGGGCGGCGACTACTCGCAAAGAAAGACTGGTTATGACCGCCGCAATTTGTTTTGCTGTCCCTTGTATTTCGCAGACGGCGGCGTTAATCAGTCTTACGGCGGTGTTTTCATGGTGGATGATGCCCGCGCTCGCCTTGCTCGGGATTTTCTTGTTTATACTATCGGCATTGATTACCGGGAAGCTGATTATGCGTAACGAAAAAGTCGAGCCGCTTATTCTGGAAGTGCCTAATCTGCTTCTCCCCGAACCTAAAGCGTACGGAAAAAAACTGCTCGTCCGTATGAAGCATTTCATGGTAGAGGCTGAAATTCCCATGATGTTTGCGATAGTCATAGCTGCAGTTTTGAAAGAATCCGGTGTGTTGGAATCCGTGGCAAAGGTTGCCGAACCCCTCGTCAGCAGTTGGCTGGGTATGCCGAAAGAGGCGGTAATAGGGTTGCTTTTAGGGGTGATTCGTCGGGAAATGTCAGTCGCGCCTTTGCTTGAATTAGGACTCGAACCGTTGCAGGCATTTATAGGCGGTGCGGTCTCGCTGATGTATCTGCCGTGTCTCTCGGTTTTCGGAATCCTTGTAAAAGAATTCAAATTGAAGGTTGCCGTGATTATATCGGTTTCAACAATTTTTACGGCATTGTTCGTAGGCGGATTAATCAACCATGCCGCACGAATATTCATATAATCAGTCTCTCTTTTGCTATAACTCCTTAATAGGGAAATAATCGAATGTTTAGAATAAAATCAGTTGTCAAGATTGTATTCACGCTTGCCGTAACCGCCTTGATGATTTATGCCCTCTCCACGCTCGATACCGAAAGTTTGATTTACAGCCTGAAACGGGTCTCGCTTCAGACTGTGTTAATAATGGTGGGAATGCAGATTTTTTCCCAATTTCTGGTGACGTGGCAGTGGTACAAAATATCGGAATTTGCCGGGGTTCCGCTTTCTTTTCTTGATATGCTGGTTGTGAACAGCCAAGGCACGATTATAGATTCGATTACGCCGGGTGTTAAAGTCGGCGGAGAAGTCACCCGTGCATTACAAATCAAGAATAAATCCGGATGTTCGGGCGAACAAGCGGCGGCGGTTGTCGCAGTACAGAAGCTGTTTAGCCTGGGGGTATTTTTTCTGCCGTTGCTGATTATCGTTTTTGCCGCACCGAATCGGATTATGAACGCACTGAAGAAATCCGGTAAAAGAAATCAAGAACCCGGCAGAATCAAGCGGTTTGTACTGGCTTTTTTAGAACAGGTAATCAGTCTGCGCAAGAACAAGCGATTCTTCACAGCTCAGTTACTGCTTTCAGCGGCGATTTGGCTTATTTATCCGCTGAAACTTTACATTTTAGCGGCTCATACGGTTGAGGGGGTAGGTGTGTTATTCGTCATTGTTACGACCTACGCGGCATATCTGGTAGCCATGTTCACGATTTTCCCCGGAGGACTCGGCGGGTTCGAGGGGACTATGACGGGTATGTTGCTGACCGCGGGATTCTCTCAAAATGATGCGTTTGTGGTGGCTGTTTTGTTCCGATTCTTCTCGTTCTGGCTGGTTATGCTGTTCAGTATTGCGTTCTTGTTTGTGTATAAAATCTCGGCTAAAAAAATCAATCCGAATTCATAAACGAATCCGGATTGATTTTTATATTTTTGTTTTGCTTATTTGAGTTCAGCGAAGTACTTGATTGTCCGCACCATGTTGCTGGTGTAGGAGTTCTCGTTATCGTACCACGAAACAACCTGAACTTGGAACAGTCCGCCGCCTATATCAGTGACAAGGGTTTGAGTCGAGTCAAACAGCGAACCGAATTCGCAACCGATTATATCAGAAGAAACGAGTTCATCTTCGGTGTAGCCGAACGAAGCATCGGATGCCTTTTTCATTGCCGCATTGATTCCTTCTTTAGTCACGCTGTCGCCTTTTACGACCGCTACAAGGATGGTTGACGAACCGGTAATTACGGGAACGCGCTGTGCCGAGCCAATCAGCTTTTTGTTGAGTTCCGGTACAACAAGCCCGATTGCTTTCGCCGCACCGGTAGAGTTAGGCACGATGTTAGCCGCCGCAGCTCTTGCACGTCTTAAATCGCCTTTAGCGTGAGGGCCGTCAAGGGTCATCTGGTCACCGGTGTAAGCATGAATAGTAGACATAATTCCCGATTGAATCGGAGCGTAGTCGTTGAGAGCTTTCGCCATAGGAGCGAGACAGTTAGTCGTGCAGGAAGCTGCCGAGATAATCGTATCGCTTGCTTTGAGAATGTTTTCGTTTACGCCGAACACAACGGTCGGCAAATCATCGCCGGCAGGAGCCGAGATGATTACTTTTTTCGCGCCGGCATCGATATGCGCCTGCGATTTCGCTTTGGTAACGTAGAATCCGGTACATTCGAGAACCATGTCAACGTCGAGTGCTTTCCAGGGCAGGTCTGCCGCGTTTTTCTCGGCGTAGATTTTGATGGTTTTTCCGTCAACGGTTATGGAATCGTCTCCCGATTCAACCTTGTGACCTTTGTAAGGTCCTTGCGCGGTGTCATACTTCAGAAGGTGCGCCAGCATTTTAGGATTGGTTAAGTCGTTGATTGCAACGATTTCATAACCGGTTGCCCCGAACATTTGCCTGAAAGCGAGCCTTCCTATCCGCCCGAATCCGTTAATTGCCACTTTTACTGCCATTGTTAATTCCTCCCTTGAAATCATAATAAAATTTAATGAGGTTAATTATAACATAAGAGGGTTTATTTGTCAAGCGAAATTTCAGAAATCAAATCTGATATTTAATATTGCTCCGCAACGAAAGTCTTGACACTCACGGCAGAGCCGCTCGTGACTTGTATCAAGCCATCTGCCGTCGAGCGAAGCCCGCCGCACCACGGCTCTTCTCAAGCTTGTGTTGCTCAAAATTGACCTGCTTCTCACCCCTGCGGGGCAACCGACACAATCGGAGAATTAAACCGCAACAAATTGTTGCGGTTTAATATTGACAGTTACTTGAAAAAATGGTATAATCAACCGAATTAAAAATTATTTTATTTTAGGAGAATTTTAAGTTTGAATAAGAGTTCACGAGGCGAAGCTCCGCTTTTTCGAGTAAGTGAGCTTGACAGGCTTGAATTCATGCCACGTTTGTGGCGGAAAGGCATGGTTATATAAAATGGCGAGAAAAATTATTATTATCGGCGCAGCAGGACGGGATTTTCACAACTTCAATACCTTTTACAGGGACAACCCCGATTACAACGTAGTCGCTTTCACAGCAACGCAAATTCCGGATATCGCAGACAGGAAATATCCGGCGAGCCTTGCGGGCAAACTCTATCCGAACGGGATTCCGATTCATGAGCAGAGTGAGCTTGAGAAACTCATAAAAGACTTAGATGTTGATGAATGTGTCTTCGCTTACAGTGACGTACCGTATAATCACGTCATGAATATAGGTGCGGCGGTCAATGCCGCAGGTGCCGACTTCAGCCTGTTGGGTCACAAGAACACCATGATTAAGAGTAACAAGCCGGTGATTGCGGTCGGGGCTATTCGTACCGGTTGCGGAAAATCGCAGACTTCGCGCAGAATAGCCGAAATTCTCATAGAAGCGGGCTTGAAGGTTATTGCGATTCGTCATCCCATGCCTTACGGCGACCTGGAAGCGCAGAAAGTCCAGCGGTTCGCGAAAATAGAAGACCTTTCCGCTCATAAATGCACCATTGAAGAGATGGAAGAGTACGAACCGCATATTGAGCGCGGGAACGTCATATATGCAGGGGTGGATTATGCGGCGATTCTTCATGCGGCGGAAAACGACCCCGATGGTTGCGACGTGATTCTGTGGGACGGCGGGAACAACGACTTCCCGTTTTATAAACCCGATTTAACGATTACCGTGGTTGACCCGCATCGTCCCGGTCACGAATTAGCGTACTACCCGGGTGAAGTCACACTTCGCATTGCCGATGTAGTTGTAATTAATAAAATCGACTCTGCCGATTTCGATAAAATTCAAGAAGTCCGACGGAATATTCAGGCAGTCAATCCTAATGCGGTTGTGGTTGATGCCGCTTCGACCATTACGGTAGCAGAACCCGATTTAATCAAAGGTAAGCGCGTTCTCGTGGTGGAAGACGGACCGACCTTAACCCACGGCGAAATGAAAATCGGTGCGGGGATAGTTGCGGCGAAACGTTTCGGTGCGGCTGAAATTATCAATCCGCGTAATTGCGCTGTAGGGAAACTCGCCGAAACTTTCCGGATTTATCCGAACATCGGTGACCTGCTCCCGGCTATGGGATACGGTGAAGAACAGATGCGTGACCTTTCAGCTACGATTGAAAAGGTCGATTGTGATTCTGTGGTTATAGCCACCCCGATTGATTTGACGAGGATTATCAAAATCAATAAACCCTGCACCCGCGTGGAATATGCACTCCAGGAAATAGGCAAACCGGATATGGAAGACGTTCTCAAGGATTTCATAGCTAAAGTTAAGCAGAACAAAAGCTGATGTTGACGGTTTTGACGATTATTCCGATAGTCGCGCTTCTGATTTGCTTGATTGTCCTCAAACTCCCGGTTACTAAATCCGGGGCGATTGCGTTGGGGCTTGCGCTCGTGATTGCGGTAGGCTTTTTCGGGATTACCGGGTTTGGATTGGCGGTCGCTTCCGGCAAGGCATTATGGCTCGCACTGTTCGTTTCATTAATCGTCTGGTGCGCGCTGTTTCTTTATCATTTAGTGAGCGACTTCGGTGCGATTGACGTTATAAACAAGAACATCTCGGTCTTAGTCAAGGATGAATTCGTAGCGTTTCTGCTTTTAGCCTGGCTGTTTACGGGAATGTTGCAGGGAATCGCCGGATTTGGTATTCCTTCGGTGATTGTTGCCCCGATTTTGATTGCGCTTGGGTTCAACCCGGTAAAATCACTTTCGGCGGTACTTATAGGTCATTCGTGGGCGGTGACTTTCGGTTCCATGGGTGCGGCATTTTTCGTGATTCAAGGGATTACGAAAATTCCGCCCGATGAATTGGGTTTCCCGGTATGGGTGTTCAACACCGTTACTATTTTAATGACGGGAATCGGTGTTTGTTTCGTCCACGGCGGATTCAAAAGCATCGTGAAAGGATTGGGTTACGTTATCCCGGCAGCTGCGGTAATGTCCGGGATGCAGTTTTTGTTGGTTCGGCTCGGAATGTACGCACTCGGTACGTTAGTAACGGCATTGAGCGGACTGGTGACTTTATTCGCGCTGTATAAAATCAGAAGCAAGGATGAAACCGATGAGAAAATCGTCTTATATAAAGGTAAACTCAATCTGTTACAGTCGGCATTTCCATATGCGCTGATTATGCTCTTATTGGTACTGTTCCAGTTGATTCCCATACAAATCAGGAATACAATTGCGTTGTCGTTTGATTTTCCGGCAACGGCTACTACGTTGGAAATACCGCACGTGGTTGCTCCCGAACCTAATTTCAACCCGATTCGCTTATTTGCACATCCTTTTGTGGTTCTGTTGATTGCCGCAGGGGTTGCCTGTGCGATTTACAAAAAAGCGGGGGTATGGGATTCTTCGGTGTTCAAGAATTCAATCAGCAAGACCGTGAAGAAGGGTGTCCCGGCGACGTTGGCATTACTTGCTTTCGGGAATATGTCGCTGATTATGATGGATTCCGGCATGATGGTTTATCTCGCCGGAAAGGTTGCCGATTTAACCGGGAATCTGTATCCCATTTTCGCGCCGTTCATAGGGGTTACGGCAACTTTTCTTACCGGGAACAACACCAATTCAAACGTGATGTTCGGGGAGTTTCAGCGTGCAGTTGCCTATAATCTGGGATTAAGCCAGGCGGTAATGTCTGCCGCCCAGTCGATTGCGGGGGGATTAGGCTGTGCAATCGGCTCGACCATTGTGTTCATGGCGGCACTCGCCACTAAACAAACCGATAAAGTCCCGTTTATTTTGAAAAAGCTGATTCCGCTCGTTCTAATAATAGCGGGAATAATGGGAATCGTAAATTTCATACTCATTAATAATTATCCGATAATGAAGGAGCTTTCATGAAACAAATCAAAAAAGTATTAGTAGCGAACAGGGGCGAAATAGCTATTCGAATTTTCCGTGCGTGTCACGACATGAATCTGGGGACAATCGCAATCTACTCAAAAGAGGATAAGTACACGCTTTTCCGAACCAAAGCAGACGAAGCGTATCAAGTAGGTGAGAATAAGTCTCCGCTCGGTGCGTACCTTGATATTCACGGAATAATCCGTTTAGCTAAAGCAAAAGGGGCGGATGCTATTCACCCCGGATATGGATTCTTGTCCGAAAACGCAGACTTCGCCAAAGCTTGTGAAGATGCGGGAATCGTATTCATAGGGCCTCCCTCTCACGTTCTGGCGAACATGGGAGACAAAATCGCCGCAAAGAAAGTGGCAATCGGTGCGGGAGTGCCTATTATTCAAGGGACCGAAGAGCCGTTGAATTCACTCGGCGAAGCAAAGGATTATGCCGAGAAGTTCGGCTATCCCGTGATTCTGAAAGCGGCGGCGGGTGGCGGCGGAAAAGGCATGAGACTCATTACAAAGCCGGAAGAGATGGACTCAGCTTTTGAGTTAGTCCGAAGTGAGGCTTTGAAGTCGTTTGGAAGTGCGGACGTATTCCTTGAAAAGTATTTGGAAGAACCGAAGCATATAGAAGTCCAGATTTTAGCCGATACCCACGGAAACATTGTGCATTTGTATGAGCGGGATTGCTCGGTTCAACGGCGATACCAGAAGGTTGTCGAAATCGCGCCCGCATTTACACTTTCGGACGAGAAACGTGCGGAAATCCATGCTGATGCAGTCAAAATCGCGAAGGCGGTCAATTACGTCAATGCGGGAACGGTTGAGTTTCTTATAGATAAACACGGAAATCATTATTTCATAGAGATGAATCCGAGGATTCAGGTTGAGCATACGATTACCGAGATGGTAACCGGTGTTGATATAGTCCATGCCCAGATTGAAATCGCACAGGGGCATAAACTTTCCGACCCGGAAATCGGTATAGCTTCGCAAAAAGACGTGAGCCTTTTCGGATACTCGATTCAGTGCCGTGTAACTACCGAAGACCCATCGAATAATTTCGCCCCCGATACGGGAAAAATCGAGGCATATCGTTCGGGTGGCGGGTTCGGTGTGAGATTAGATGCGGGAAACGCTTTCACGGGGGCGGTGATTACCCCGTATTACGACAGTCTGTTGGTTAAAATGATTACCGTAGACAGAACATTTAACGGCGCAATCCGAAAGATGTTGCGTTCATTGCGTGAGATTCGTATACGCGGGGTTAAAACTAACATTGCGTTTTTGAGTAATGTTTTAACCGATGAAACCTTCATGGCAGGGAAGTGCCACACTAAATTCATCGACGAGACACCGTCACTGTTTGAACTAAGGAGCGACCGTGACCGTGCCACAAAACTCTTGACTTATATCAGTGAAACAATCGTAAATAACCCTGAAATTGAGAACAAACCATTCTTTGCCGAACCCCGAATTCCGGTCATTTCGGAAATCCCGGAAGAAAACAAAAAAGATGCGGTCGGGGCGAAACAGATTCTCGACTCTCAAGGTGCGGAAGCGTTGTCTAAATGGATTCTTGAACAGAAACGTCTTCTTATCACCGATACGACTATGAGGGATGCTCAACAGTCGCTCATTGCAACCCGAATGAGAACCCGGGACATGGTTGCGGTTGCAAACGCAACGTCGCATATTATGAGCAGTTGTTTCTCCCTCGAAATGTGGGGAGGGGCGACCTTCGATACAGCATATCGTTTCTTGAACGAATCACCGTGGGAGCGTTTGGACGTTCTCCGTAAGCGAATCCCGAACATTCCGTTCCAGATGTTGTTTAGGGGGGCGAATGCGGTCGGGTATTCGAGTTATCCCGACAACCTTATTAAAGCTTTTATAGAGCAAGCGGCGGCAGGAGGAATTGACATATTCCGTGTGTTCGACTCTCTCAACTGGTTGCCTAATATGGAATACGCAATCCGAGAAATTATAAAGAGCGGCAAAGTCGCGAACGTAACGATTTGCTATACCGGTAACATTCTTGACCAAAAGCGCGATAAGTACGATTTAAAGTATTATGTCGATTTAGCTCACGAAATTCAAAAGCGCGGGGCACATATTCTTACGATAAAGGATATGTCGGGATTGTTGCGTCCGTATGCGGCAAAAAAGCTTGTCCGTGCATTAAAAGACAGCGTTGACATTCCGATTCATCTGCATACCCACGATACTTCCGGCAATCAGATTGCGGCGTATATGATGGCGGCGGAAGAAGGTGTCGATATAGTCGATGCCGCTATTTCGTCGATGAGTTCTCTTACAAGTCAGCCATCGCTGAATTCGCTGGTTGCTGCCCTTGAAGGCACCGAACGCGCCCCTGATTTCGATGGTGCATCTTTGCAGAAACTGTCGGAGTATTGGTCGGACGTTCGTCCTTACTACTCACAGTTCGAGGGTGACATTACCACACCGGAAACCGAGATTTACCAGTTGGAAATCCCCGGTGGTCAATACACGAACCTCAAGTCGCAGGTAATCGGGTTGGGACTAGGTGACAGATTCGACGAAGTTAAGCAAAAATATATCGAGGCTAACGAAATACTCGGTGATATAGTGAAAGTCACGCCCTCTTCGAAAATGGTGGGTGATTTGGCGATTTTCATGGTGCAAAATGAGCTTACGCCCGAAAACATAGTTGCAAGAGCGAAAACGCTCACCTTCCCGGATTCGGTGGTTAGTTATTTCAAGGGGTTGATGGGTCAACCGTCGTTCGGATTCCCGAAAGATTTACAAGAGGCGGTTCTGAAAGGGGCGAAGTCCTTTACAAGCAGACCGGGCGTAGAATTAAATCCTTTAGATTTAGAGAAAGTGAAAGCAGACTTGGAGGAACTCACCGAAAATCCCACCGAACGGGATGCTGTCAGTTGGTGTCTGTACCCGAAAGTGTTTGAAGGGTATTGCAAAAATCGTAAAAAATACGGCGACCTTTCGAGAATGGCAACCCACGTTTATTTTGCGGGGATGTCCCGCGGTGAATCCACCGAGGTGACAATCGAAGAGGGTAAGACACATATGGTTAAGTTCATCGGGTTCGGTGAGGCGAATGAAGACGGTACACTTACCATGCAATTTGAGCTGAACGGTGCGCGTCGAGACGTTGCCGTACCCGCCCCTAAAATCGAGGGGATTACCGGCGCGCCGGCAGTAGCGGTTCGATTAGCGGAAAGCGATAATCCGAAGCAAGTGGGTTCGAGTATTCCGGGAGGGGTTTCAAGGGTGTTTGTCAAGAAAGGCAATACGGTAGAGGTGAATCAGCCGCTGTTTATAATCGAGGCTATGAAGATGGAAACCGCCATCAATGCCGCAACCGCAGGAGTGGTTGAAGAAGTCTGCGTTAAAGAGGGTCAGCTTGTCAAACCGGGTGAGTTGTTGGCGGTTTTGAGTTGATTTGATACTTTGAACAGCAAAAACAACGTGAAAATCCCGAACGGCAGAATCTGCTGTTCGGGATTTTTGTAGAACGAATCACCACGACATGAAATCGGGAATATCGGTAACACTCGCCCTATACCAATTAGTTGTGCCACCTTCACCCGTGAATTTATTGTAAGGTACTTCTATATATACCGTACAACCTGCGTTGGTAATTAGATATTCGAATTTTAAACCGGAAAAATCGAACACCCATTTCTCTCTTACCGAAGTATATCCATCAAAGTTTTTTAATTCCTTTATATTTAAGCTATTAAGCCAATCTCTAAATTCCTGTCGATATCCGGTTAAATCAACTGTGTGCTCGTTTTTCTCCCCTTCAATATAATATTGAAATTCGCCTTTGGTATACCAACAAAGAACTTCCATTGTTTGGGAATGTTCCATAACGTAGAAAAGAATTTCAACCAAATCATCACTGCCTATTTCCTGTTCAATTTGCTTAACCGAAAGCTCAGGAACGTAGGGAGTACTTATCCATATAATCGTTTCTTCATCGAAAACAACGTAATCGGCAAGTTCATAATCCGGCGGTTGGCATTTATTACTACAACCGCACTCATTCAACACGTTTGGAGGAGCATGCAAATAACAATTACCGGTTTCAATTTCTTCCGTCGTAGGCGAATAGGTGTAAAGGTCGATGAGTATGTTTTTTTCATACTCCAAATATGTGCTGAATCCACCTGATTTGGCATTAGCAGACGTGTACAGTTGCCTGACAGGATATTCTTTTTCAAGGAATCCTGTAAGAGCGGAAGAAGTTACAGGAAAAGGTAAATCCGGGAACAAATCTGCCATAGAAATTTGAATCGAGATACAAGGAGCGTCATCCTTAACCGGGCGTAGGTCTCCGGAATCTGTATATGTGTTTTGGGCATTATGCCAAATATAAGTCAAACCGTTTTCAAACTTTGTCCACCTTCCAAAATCCAATGAATTGCTTTCATCAATGGGTTCACCATATTTTTGCTTAACTTGTGCATAGGTCAATCCTAAATAAGAGAATGGGGCGGTGTTAAACTGTATATTTCCGGGAATTGTTTGGGGTATCGGGCGAACAATCGTTTCCTGTGGACTCGTGGTTTCCTGTGGACCCGTGGTTTGCTGTGGACTCGCGGTTTGCTGTATAAACATTGTCCCCGTTAAACTTCCACTCTGCATCATGGGTGAAGTAGTGCTACTAGGATACCCGGTGGAAACAGCAGTTTCACCGGAAGTTACGCCGCCACCGTCTTCTTTAAGCAACGGTGAATACACCAGCAACGTCCCGCCGATTATGATTAGTAAACACGCTGCCATTGCCGTCAAAGGGGAGTTCAAGTATGCGAAGTTGCGTTTTTTCGCAATTGTTTCCGGTTTTCCTGATTCATCATAATCAGCGGCTTTTTCAACGAGGTCTTCGCCGATTTCCCCTATCGCATGAATCAGTAGGTCTTTCTTTTGTTTTTTCATGGTATTATTCCCTCACTTTCTAGATAAGATTTCAATTTGTTTCGTGTTCTGAAAAGGTTAGATTTGACCTTACTTTCGCTCATTTCAAATCGTTTTGCAATAGCCCCGATTGATTCCCCATACCAATATCGGTTGACGAAAATCACTTGGCTTTCGTTGTCAACCCCGCGCAGGAAAGAATCGAGCAGTCTCCCGATTTCGCGGGTATCATACTCGGCTTCAACATCGTGGGGTGACGGCAGACACTGATTCAGTTCTTCACAAATCGCAGTGAATCCGCCGCCGCGTTTCTTGGCGTTTTGGGTTTCGTATTTCTTCAACGACAAGTTACGGGCAATTTTCCCGATGAACGCACGAAAATTAAGCGGACGTTCCGGCGGAATAATCTCCCACGCCCTAAGATATGTATCATTGACACATTCTTCGGAATCTTGACGATTTTTTAAGACATTCCAAGCGATAGTGAGACAATACGCGCCGTATTTTTTTGCGGTTTCGTCAATCGCAGATTGTGAGCGGCTGTTGTAAAGTTCAAGAATCAAGGCATCGTCCATATAATAACCCCCTATTCTAAAAAATTATGTCGTCAAATGTGCCGTCATATGTATAGTACGGAAAAACGTACAAATGGTTGCGCAGCCTAAACATAAAAATCGAAAGTAATTCAAATTACTTTCGTTGCGGTTCAATAAAGAAGACGGTAAGGGCTATTCCCCCGAAAAGCGCGACATTTTCGATTATAAACCAGCCAAACCCGATATAATCCGGGAAGACGAATTGAATGTTCCGTATGAAAACGAATGAGAGTACCGACAATACAATCTTGACTTTGCGATTCCAACGCATAAACAGACACATGATGATTATTCCTATCGGCGGGAAACATATTAAGAAGAAGACGGCTAAAGTACCCAAGAGTACCCGGACAACGAGACGTATCATAAATTAATCGGTATCCTTTCGTAAAACCTAAAAGCATCAGTTCGTGTCACCGTATTCTTCTTTTGAATCCGATTTTATCTAACATTGCGGCGAATAAGAGAAACAGAATCGCACTGCCGATTGGTTGAATCACCCCCATAAGCAACCCGCTGATTATGCCCGCCCAACCGAAAAGAAGCATCTCCGCAATCGCATAACCTATAACGGTAATCAATCCGGCAGGGAGAACCATGAACGCATTTCGCTTTGTGAGGATTGTATCGCTTTTGGAATTGTACGGTAACGTAATCAACGCTTTAACGATAAGGGTCGGGACAATCCAAATCACATAACCGCCAAAAACATCCGCAAGCGCACCGCCTATCGCACCGACAAAAATTGCATACGGAAAAGGCAGAACACATGCGGCTAGATAAATAACGCTGTCCCCCATGTGAATATACCCGCTCCCTGTCGGAATTTTCGGAAAAGTTGTAAGTGCGAAAGTCATCGCGGCAAACACCGCTGAAAGGGTAAGCAGTTTAATTCGATTGTCCATAAGAAAGACCATTCCTTTCCGGCACCGCTGCCCCTTTCAAACTAGTTCTTCCGGAAAGGTTCTTGAAGTTTTCCTCCACCTGTTTTTTCAAAGATTTTGCAGTTTCACTAGGTGTCTCGCTCTTCATAATTGCCGAAACCACCGCAACTCCATTTGCCATACTGTCATACAGAACCTGCATATTCGTGCCGTTCAAGCCGCCGATTGCAACAATCGGCAGGTTTATCTCTTCGGAGATTGCGTTTAACGTCGATACCTCGGTAATAATCGTAACTACCTTTGTGGTGGTGGGGTAAATCGCCCCTACACCAAGATAGTCTGCCCCCTCTGATTTAGCCCTTTTCGCCTGTTCAACCGTCTTTGCGGTCGCACCGATTATCTTGTTTTCGCCGAGAAGCCGACGTGCAACCGAAACGGGAATATCACTCTTCCCTAAATGAACGCCTGCCGCATCTACCGCCATTGCGATATCAACCCTGTCATCGATAATCAGCGGAATGTTGTAACCGTCGGTGATTTGCTTGACTTTTCGTGCCAGTTCAAGATAGGCTAAACCGTCTTTGTTCTTTTCGCGAAGCTGAACAAGGGTTACTCCCCCCTCACAAGCTTGTTTCACCGTTTCAAGGAAATCCGTCTCGGTTTGATTCTCGTATGTGCTGTCGGTAATAAAATACAGCGTTAAATCTAGATTTTTCATATTCCCCCTTTAGTTATACTCTTATATAATCTGTATAAACGGCTTGAAGCCCCCTGTCATGAAGCATTTCATGTATTTCGGTTGTACTGCGTGAATCTGATATCAAGAACTGCTCATCGCCTTTTTGGGTCGCGCTGTGTCCCCCTACTCCTACCTTTACGCTCGCCGACATTTTCGTTGCCGCAAGTCCTATTACGTTATCACGGAAACCCGGTCTCTCTCGGGTTGAAATAACAATCGATGCGAAAGGCATGAAAATCCTGTAAGCCATGAACACCTGCAGGAGCTGTCTCTCGCTGACTAACCCGTACTCGTTAACATTACCGATATGGGCGCGGATTCGGGGAGCGGAAAAGGAGATTTCCGCATGGGGGTACTTTTGCTGCAAATAATAAGCGTGGAGTCCGGTTGCAAAAGCGTCCTTCCTGAAATCGCCGAGTCCAAGCAAAGAACCGAAACTCACCCCTCTCATTCCGCCTTTGACTGCGCGTTCTTGTGAATTGAACCGATATGGATATGAACGCTTCGCCCCGCTTAAATGGCATTTATCATAGGTTTCAATATCATACGACTCTTGATAAATACTCACGAAATCCGCGCCGCATTTACGCAGATATTCGTATTCATCGGTGTTCAACGGATAGATTTCAATCCCGACCGTGGTGAAATATTTTACCGCTAACTTAACTGCTTCACCGATATATTCAACGCTTGAAATTTTTCGCGACTCTCCGGTTAACAACAAAAGTTCTTCAAGCCCTGTTTGAGAAATTGACCGCAACTCCTTCTCGATTTCATCCGACGATAACTTGCCTCGTACTATATCATTCTTGCAATTAAAGCCGCAGTAAACGCATTGATTTTCACAATAATTAGAGATATACAACGGCGTGTACAGGCTTACCGAATTACCGAAGTGTTTGCGCGTTTCCGCACGTGAGCGTTGTGCGATTTCCTCTGAAAGGTTTTCGGCAATCGGCGACAAAAGTGCGGCATAATCATAAATCGTAAGACTGTTCTTGTTAAGTGCGTCCTTCACGTCGCTCGCCGTAAAATCGCCCGAATAATCCCTGATTTGCCGTAAGACCTTATCCATGATATCGGATTCAATGACCTCCATAAAGTCAAGATGTTCCATAACGGTTTTCATATTCAAACTTTCACCCCTCCAAAAAACCCGTAAGCGGACTTGAAGCTTCGGCTTCATGCTCCAACACTCTGCCGAATCCTGCGAGCCACGCTTTTCGTCCCGATTCAACCGCCGATTTGAACGCACTTGCCATCAATCCGACATCGCTTGCCGTTGCAATTGCGGTATTCGCCATCACCGCCGCAACCCCTAATTCCATAGCCTCACACGCTTGTGAAGGTCTGCCTATTCCCGCATCAACTATAATGGGTAGGTCGATTTCGTCCACAAGGATTTTAATAAAGTCTTTTGTCAGCAATCCTTTGTTAGTCCCGATTGGCGCACCTAACGGCATAACCGCCGCCGCCCCTGCATTGACTAAATGGCGAGCCGCAATCAAGTCCGGATACATATACGGCATTACGATAAATCCCTCTTTCGCCAACGTTTCGGTGGCTTTTATGGTTTCATAATTGTCCGGCAACAGATACTTAGAATCGTTTATTACTTCGATTTTCACGAAGTCGCCACAACCAAGCTCCCGCGAGAGTCTTGCGATTCTCACTGCTTCTTCTGCGTTCCGGGCACCGGAAGTGTTGGGTAACAGTGTAATTCCTTGCGGGATATAGTCCAGAATGTTTTCGCTCCCGCCTGTATTCGCGCGCCTTAAAGCGAGAGTCGCCATTTCGACGCCGCCGTTCTCAATCACTACCTTTGTCATTTCGAGGGAAAACTTCCCGGAGCCTAATATAAAGCGCGAAGTGAATTCCCTCCCGCCTAAATTTAACACATCTTTCATGTTTATGACCATTTCCTTTCAGGCTTAAACCTTCTTAATATTCATTATAAGCCGCACGACCATGTTCGCTTGATGACCCGCACAAATCGCAACCCTCGGTGCCATAAGCCCTATTCCTCCCTCTGCTGCCGGAACGTAATCGCCGCAGACGTAGAGATTTTCGAACCGACACTCGGTTTTAATTCGATTGGCACTGTCGAATCCCGCCATCCCCGATGCCGCTACTATCTTCGTGTTCCCGTTTTGCAGTAAAGCGTTCACGAGAATAGATTTATACTGCGGATTATCGAAGGCTTCACATACAATCCGATAATCGGCGAAGATTTCGGCGGCATTTTCTTCTTCCACTTTTATCGTGAGAATTTCGGTTTCTATAAAGGGATTTATAAGCCCAATCTGATTTTTGAGTGCTTCGGTTTTATACATCCCCAAATGTTTGGTGTTATAGTGCTGTCGGTTGAGATTGCTCGGCTCGACTTTATCAAAGTCTACGAGGAACAGTTTTCCTACACCGATTCTCGCAAGCATTACGGCAATATTCGAACCCAGTCCGCCGAGTCCTGCAATGGCAACCTTTGCGGATTTGAGTACGGTGGTCGCTTCCGGGACGTTGCGGGCGGTAATTGAATCGTAGTCTGTCATAATCAGCCACCACCCACAAAGTTCACGATTTCGAGTTTGTCGTTATCATTGAGCATTTCTGTTTCAAACGACTTTTTCGATATGATGCCACCGTTTTTTTCGACTGCCACCCGGCTTGTATTATAACCCTCCTTCAGCAGGAAATCCTGTAAGGATATTTGCCGCTCTAAAGCGATTTGTATTCCGTTTACACACATTGACGATTATTCTCCTTTTTTCCAAAACTCAACAAAATGATGTATCGGGCCATTGCCTTTACCTAATCCCGGGGCATTTGCAATCGCAATCCCGATGTATTTCTTTGCATTTCCTACCGCTTGATTAATCTGTTGCCCTAAAGCAAGGTTCGCGGCAATCGCCGATGAAAGCGTACAGCCGGTTCCGTGAGTGTGTTTACTGTCAATTCTCACAGACGAATACTCGTAGAAGTCTTTCCCGTCAAAGAGAATGTCCGTCGATTCCGACGCCGATTCACCGTGACCGCCCTTCACCAAAATGGCACCGCACCCCATTTCGCAAATAAGGCGCGCCGCTTGTTTAATGTCATTGTGTGATTTTATGGTGATGTTGGTCATCTTCTCCGCCTCGGGAATGTTCGGTGTGATTAAATGAGCCAAAGGCACGACTTCGGAAATCAAGGTGTCTATTGCTGATTCCGCCATTAACGCGCTGCCATGCTTGGCATACATAACCGGGTCGATAACTACGTTTTGCGGTTTCCAATAACGTATTTTTTTCGCTACCGCCAACATAGTATCACAACAGGATAACATTCCGATTTTGACTGCGTCGGGTGGGATATCCTCGAAAATATCGTCGATTTGCTTTTCAATCATATCGGGGCGAATATCTTGGAAATCACTGACGCGAAAAGTGTTCTCGGCTACGACAGATGTAATCACCGTCATCCCAAAGACACCGTGTGCCGAAAAAGTCTTCAAATCGGCTTGTATTCCCGCACCGCCACTACAATCCGAGCCTGCTATGCTTAATGCCTTTTTCATAAACCCAAATCCTCGGCTTCCCCGGCAAGGACTGTATTCATAGTCCGCATAGCGCACATTTTTCCGCACATAGAACAACTGTGCTTGTCCGCCGCAGGTCTTGATTCGTAATACGTCCTCGCCTTGACAGGGTCGATAGCGTAGGTAAACATTTCTTCGAAATCCACCCGACGGCGTGCATCACTCATCTTGTTGTCGATGTCCCTCGCTCCGGGTAATCCTTTCGCGATATCGGCGGCATGTGCCGATATTTTAGCAGCGATTATTCCGTCTTTTACGTCTTGAAGGTCGGGCAATCTGAGATGTTCAGCGGGGGTGACATAGCAGAGGAAGTCCGCACCCGCCGCACCTGCAATCGCTCCGCCTATTGCCGACGTGATATGGTCGTAACCGGGGGCAATATCGGTGACAAGCGGCCCCAACACGTAGAAAGGTGCGTTATGACACAATCGCTTTTGTAACTTTACGTTGGCTTCGATTTCATCAATAGCCATATGACCCGGGCCTTCAATCATAACCTGAACATTCCTCTCCCACGCTCGTTTAGTCAACAGCCCCAGTTCCACGAGTTCGGTTACTTGACCCGCATCGGTGCTGTCTTTTATGCTTCCGGGACGGAGCGCGTCACCGAGACTTATTGTGACATCATATTTATTCAAAATGTCGAGTACGCGGTCGTAATGCTCGTAAAAAGGATTCTCGTTGCCGGTTATATCCATCCAGGCAAACAAAAGTGAACCCCCGCGCGAAACTATGTTGGTAAGCCTGCCGCTTTCTTTAAATTTCGCCGCTGTGTTACGGTTGATTCCCGCATGAATCGTCACAAAATCGACACCTTGCTGTGCGTGTAACTCCACAACTTTAAGAAAGTCTTCTGCGGTGACGTTTGCCAGCTCTTTTTCTAAATAGCCCAGTACGTCATAAATAGGAACCGTACCAATCATTGCCGGGGAGTATTCAATCAGTCTCCTGCGAAATTCAAACGTCTTCCCGTAGTTGCTCAAATCCATGATTGCTTCGGCTTTCAGCTCGACAGACATTTTCACCTTGTCCATCTCTTTGTCATAATCGGCACAATCCCCCGAAACGCCGAGATTGACGTTGATTTTTGTTCGCAATCCCGCGCCCACCCCCTCGGGATTGAGCGAGGTGTGATTGACGTTTGCGGGAATCGCGATTGAACCTGCCGCAACACGCTCCATCAAGAGATTAATCGGTATTTGCTCTTTCTCCGCCACGATTTTCATTTGCGGGGTTGTTATTCCTTTTTTCGCGGCTTCCATTTGTGTGTTGTACTTCATCAAGTCCTCCTTCTAATAATTCAATAATAACAGCACACCCAACATACGTTAAAGGTGTGCTTAATACTTTTATTCTTGCGTAAAAAGCTCCCTACGTTGGCATTACCCAAATCAGGTGCGGTCAATATCTTTCGCAATTAAGCGCGGATATTATCTCAGCCGGCAACACCAGCTCCCGTATTTGTGATATTATAATATATCATTAATCATTTGTCAAGAGGTTTCCTCAAAAAAAACCGTAATCACGGGTTCCCGAATGTAGGATTGCCCCACTGTTGTATTCGGAAAAACAAATACGACACCTCGACGACCTTTCCTGCACCTGCCGATAAGTCTCGTTAATTCGCTTGGCTTCATCGTTACGCCGTTCATCAGCCTTTGCTTATAAAAAATTTTGAAAAACCTATTGACATGGACAGATATCTGTTGTATAATGATATCAGAATCAGTTTAATCAGAACCAGTTAATGATTATTCGGTAAGGAGGAAAATCAATGTCGAAAATCCCCGTTCAATTGTTATTCACGGAGGATGAATTCGCAAAACTTCAAATTAAGGCAGATGAATGTGGGCTTACCGTACCTCTTTATATCAAGAGTGAGATGGTGCAAGATGACGATTTTGGCACTTGTTATCGTTCGCTCCTTGAAAAAGTGGACGCTCTACCCATTGGAACGCGCTTTAATATCCGTGCTTTGTTTGGAGTTGATTGGACGATGAGTCGTGGAGTAAAGCTCAATTTGGGGAAAACTTTCTATAATCGTATAGAAAAAGGAGTAATTTCTAATGCCGTACCAGTTGGAAAAGACTCCTCAAATGTGATGTGGTACGAGAAAAGGGAGAGGAATTAATATGTTTGAAATTTTTAAGAAAAAAGGTGATTACGTTGCAGTCCATAAAGACAGTTGCGGTCATCTGCGCAAACATGGAGGTCCTAAAAATCCGAGGATGTACACTTACACCAAATTTTCAACCTTAACACAGGCATTAGATTATGCCCACAGAACAGGGCTTTTAGTCAAGCAGTGCCGCTGTTGTTAAAGAAAAACCTCTATCAATTCAAAAAGCATCGCTCCGGCGATGCTTTTTGATGCCAGTTTATGAGCACGCTCTTTCTGTTTTACTTACTTACATTATATCCTATTTAATAGGATATGTCAAGGGGTTGGGAAAAATAATTTTTAAAGAAAATTATTGACAAACACGCCCAAACCGAGTATAATGCAGATTGATTTACCTCAAACTAAATTGTTGCTTGAACGCCGCCACCACCGTATTATCGCCGCTACACTCGCCGATGTATTCCTCAAGTGTCAAGTCGGAGTTATAAATTTTCTCGGCATGGTAAAGTCCTACAAATCTAAAATGCCACGGTTCGTATATAACCCCCGTAATGTGAGTTGCGCCTTTAGGGTAACGCAGGATAAACCCGAATTTATGAGCGTTATCCGTCAACCAACGAAACTCATCTGTTTGGTCAAACCATTCCTCAATGAGGTTGAAATCGATTGCAAGTCCGGCATTGTGTTCGCTTGTACCCGGAACCGCAATCTGTGACATAGTGTATTCAAACGCTTCATCATGCGAAAAACCTCGTTCTAATGCGTTATTGTAGAAATTCTCAAAGTTTATAGTCTGGCGTTCCATACTCCTGTGTGAAGAAACAGGAATGAGGGTCACTCCGTCATTTCGAGCCGCATTTATCATGCTGATTGCATACTCGGCGGCACGACTGTCAAAATTGCGCGAATCTCCGTTGTAAGTACCGATTTGAGTTAGCCCTTCAGGTGGAGCGTACCCTAATGGCATGGGATTGTTGGCGTTAATAAGCCACAATGCCCATTCGTTGTCAATTGTCGCATGAGTTTCTTGAGGACTTGCAGTTGATTCGGGGGTGAACGGTTGGATTTTTCGGGAGTCTTGAGGTCTTGCCGTTATTTCGGGGGAGACCGATTGGGGTTTTCCGTGATTCAAAGCTGACAACGATATTGAAATCAATACCATTGCTGTTGCCGATATTACACCTATTACACCTATTATACCTTTCATGAGTGAGTACCTCCTACTTCTTTTGAATCAAGAATATCACAGGAGAACTCATGGGTGGTGGACTGACAGTCCACTATTCAGGCGAATTTTTAGGGTATAATGTTACTACGCAACGAAAGTCTTGACCCTTGCGGGCAACCGCCGCAGCTGGCGGATTGAGTCGCAACTTTCGTTGCGTCTCAATATTTAGGAGATGATGGAAATGTTTCACAAAGAAAGAAAACCGACAAAAGCCTCAACCGAAATGCTTTTATCGGAAATATTCACTACCAAAAGTATCGAGAGTTTTATTTCGAGAAATAAGTCTGACATGGACGTTCCTACACTTGCCGAGTATTTGGAGGAACTTTGCGTTCAGAAAGGCATAAAACCTCGTGATGTAATAAAGAATTGCGACATTGACCGATTCTATGGTGCAAAGATTTTCTCGGGGAAGCGTAGCAATCCCCATCGTGATTATATTATAAGGCTTGCGTTCGGGTTGAAACTCGGCTATGATGAATGTCAACAATTGCTTGTAGTTGCAAAGGAAAGCAAGTTATATCCGCGAATC
>Ga0099364_10002523_pt1 | contig 29116 bp, 21 predicted proteins | sample TergutTh196P3_FD_73070 | JGI IMG/M metagenome (GOLD analysis project Ga0099364, IMG submission 73070) | Microcerotermes parvus P3 segment gut microbial communities from Pointe-Noire, Republic of the Congo - Th196 P3 | ecosystem: Host-associated > Arthropoda: Insects > Digestive system > Gut ...
TGCACATGGGGCGACAAGCAGAAGAAGGTATACATTCTTGACGGTGACGGCAATAAAATCTACGACCCTAAGAAGAAAACATACAAGTGCGACAAGGCGCAGACTACTGACTGGAACGAACAGCACAAAGCCGAAGAATGGCGCAAGGCATGGGCAGATTTTCAAAACGCCGCTTTGAAAGAATATGGGCATAAAGCGCTGGTAGACAATAGAAGCTATGAGCGTCAAGACGTGGAGCAAGTCCCGACCATACACATCGGCGTGGCGGCATCACAGATGGAGCGGAAAGGCATCCGCACCGAGCGTGGCAATATTAACCGCTCCATCGAAGTGACAAACGGACAAATCCGCTCACTCCGCGCCCGTATCAAAAAGGTCAACGAGTGGCTGTATAACATACCGATTGATACTGTCGCGCCTACGATGATTCAAATGATGAACGGTATTAACGGCGGTGTACAGTTGACATCCCACTGGCAACGCATCCGAAACATACAGACACAGGCGAAAGTCCTCATATTCTTACAAGAGAACAGCATTACCGATGTTGAACAGCTTGCTGCCACGGTTAGGCGTATGCACGAACGGCAATACGATGTTGCCAACAAGCTGAGAACAATCAAGCGGCGCACAGACACGCTGACCCTGCATTTAGAGCATTGCGATAACCTCAAAGAGCATAAAGCCGTTTATGTAAAGTATCGGCAGCTTGACCCAAAAAAGCGCGACGCCTACTACAAAAAGCACGGCGACGCAATCGAGAAATACAAGGCGGCAAAGACTTATCTTGACGGCGTGATGAACGGCAAATCGCCCATACCCGTTAAGGAGTGGCGCAAGGAACTGTTAGACAAAACCGCAGAGAAACAATCGCTGTATGACGAGTTTTACAAACTGCGCGGTGATGTGAGGAATGTTGAGATTTTGCGGCAGAGCGCGGAGAGGATTATGAGTGAAGCACCGCCGGAGCGAGCAACACCCACATGGACACACGACCACGAACTGTAAAAACGAGGACGCGCCGCTGTTAATCAGCAGCGCGTAAACTTTCTACTTCTGCGCGGGTTAGCCCGGTATCTTCTGCAATTTCATCTACTGGTCTACCTCGCATAATCATCTTTTGTGCAATGGATAACGCCTTTTGCTCCTCTGCATGGCGTAGAGCCGATGCTTCGTTGTGGCGTGCGCGTGAGCGCAAACGCTCTATCTCTTTGAACTCATCCGTCGCCGTGACTTGGCGGTATGCCCCTATTGCCTGTTGCATTATCGACCCTCCCAACGATTCAATTTTCGCTAAATCTTCCTCGGTTTTCGCGTTGAACAGCGTTAGCCATAGCTTTAACTCGTCGCTTGCGTCAGCGTCAGCTATCTCCGGCAATTTCGGTAATTCAAAATAAACCATCCAAAGCCTGTCGGTCAGCGGTGTGTGACGCTTGACTTCGAGAATTTGATACTCCGAATAAAACTCCTCGCAGGGAAACTGCTGGAACGCGAGGATGCTGATTATTACTGTGCGCGGCAGTTTCTTGTAGTCGTCGCCTTCTTTGAGCGCGGTGGAAAAATCACGCGCCCAATAGTACAGGGAGCGTTCGGCATAATCGCCCTCGTTTCGGACTTGGATTTCCAAGTCCACCCTCTGCCCGTCAACCACCATGTTGATGTCAAGGCGGCAGAACTTGTCACCCATGATTTCCGGCGAAATATCGGGGTTGGTTATCACAAACTCCCCTATGCTTTCGAGGCTTATGCCGAGAATGATAGCGACAAGCCGTTTAAGCAAATCGGGGTATTTCACAAAAACCATCTTAAACAGCGCATCGTTCGTAAATTTGTAGACAAGCTCAGTCACAGGCTCACTCCCTTACGCCTTGAGTATAGCATATTCGCAAGGAAAATACAATTACAACTTTGCCAAACGGCAAACACGAAAAGGAGCGTGATGTACATGAACACCTATGGATACGTTCGGGTATCTTCCGTAGACCAAAATGAGGACAGGCAGACAATCGCCATGTCCGAACTGAACATACCACCGCACTGCATATTTACCGATAAAATCAGCGGAAAAGATTTTGACAGACCCGCATATAGGGCATTGACTGATAGGCTGACCTCCGGCGATTTGCTTCACATAAAGAGCATAGACCGCTTGGGGCGCAATTATGACGAGATACAGAACCAGTGGCGCGTACTGACAAAGGAGCGCGGCGTTGACATCGCAGTGATTGATATGCCCCTGCTCGACACGCGGCTGAATAAAGACCTGATGGGGACGTTCATAGCCGACCTTGTGTTGCAAATCCTATCTTTCGTAGCGCACAGCGAACGTGAAACCATACGCAAAAGGCAAGCGGAGGGCATCGCGGCGGCGCGGGCGCGGGGTGTCCGCTTTGGTCGTCCTGTAAAAAAGCCCCCCGAAAACTTCGCCACGCTCGTCCGTGCATGGGAGCGCGGCAAACTGACATTCGCGGAGATTTTGGAGAGGACAGGCTTGAAAGAAAGCACATTCTACAACCGTTTGCGGGAGCTTCGGGCGGCAAAAGGCGGAAAATGAACTACAAAAAGGTTTACTTTCTTACATTAGCCCAAGATTACGCTACGCCAAAAAATATCTGTAGAAATCTGCTGATGAATGTGGTATAATTACTGGTAGCTGTGCCTTTGAAGCGCAAACTTGCCCTCAGAAGCGCAACTACAAAAAAGTAAGCAATTTTACAGTAGCCCGTAGCGGCATTGCCGTCTGCTGAACAAGCACGGGCAAATCAAACGGTAGTGTAAAGTAAACAATGAAAAATAGGCTGTGAGTCTGTGCCTCAAACCCTTGATATACAAGACTTCTCTAAAAAGTTTATAAGGGAAATAGGGGGGGTATGGTATTTTTGTCTAAAATCCTCAGTTTGCCTTGGAAACAGAAGGGCTGTAAACGCCTACAACAGGGCACTTGCTTTACACCATAGTTTTAAGAAAGCTGCTTAAAGGCTTATAAATACAGGGGTGTAGCTTTACACTACCAATCAAACGGGGGGAATCTCATTATGAATCGCAGTCCTTTCTCAAAATTCTTAGCGTGGACGCTCACGCTTGCGATGGTGGTTAGCATACTGCCGGTCACGGCGATTGCGGTCGGCGGTGAGGTTCTGCCGTCCGGCGTCGGGGATGTCGTGTCGTTCGCGCCGCTTGACTATGAAGTTGCGGCGCAGACCGTGCCTTACGCAACGGACGAAACAGAATTAAACCTCCCCGAAACACTTATGGCGACGGTGCGGTTTATTCCCCTTGCAGATTTAGAAGAAAATGGTTCAGATACCGGCCTTGACGGTCTGCCTGGAACGCAAACAGAAGTAACCACACCGGGCGCGTTGGATATAACGCTTGAGCCAACGCTTGAACCGCTGGAAATTGATATGCCCGTCCCGGTGACATGGCAATCTACCCCCGCCTTTGACGGCTATGCCCCCGGTACTTACATCCTCACCGCCACGGTGACGGACGGCGGGTTTACTTTGCTTGCCGAGCCGCCAGTGATTACGGTAGAAGTAGAGGATGCGCCGACAGCGAGAATGGGCATAATGGCTATGGCGGCGGATTTTTCCGGCAATGGCTGGACATTCGATTCCGCAACCGGAACACTCACCGTAACCACCAACGCCGGTACAACGGCATGGAGAACAGGGCGCGGCGCGGGTGATGATAATTTCCAAATTACCGATGTAACAGCGCTCGTTATAGAAGACAGCGTTACAGGAATAGGAGAACTTGCATTTTGGCAGACAAATATAACCACCGTCACAATCCCCGACAGCGTCACAACCATAGGAAGCGGCGCGTTTTATGACTGCACACGTTTAGCCGCCGTTACACTCCCCAATAACACTAACTTTACGACTATAGCACAAGAAACATTCCGAAACACAGGCTTAACTTCAATAACAATCCCCAGCAGCGTTACCACTATTGGGGTAGGTGCGTTTCAAGATTGCACAGGTTTAATCGCAGTTACGCTCCCCAACAACCCAAGCTTTACAACGATAAGTTCATCTACGTTCCGGGATACAGGATTAACCACCATCACAATCCCTGACAGCGTTACAACTATTGGAACAAGTGTATTTGTTGGATGTTCAGACTTAACTTCGGTGATATTCATGGGTACAACTGCGCCGACGATCGCCGATACTGCTTTCGGAAGTACAGCGGCGGCGGCAATCATATATGTTCCTACCGGGGCATTATCGGCTTATTCGGGTAACGCGGCGTTTGGCGACAGAACTATAATAGAGTTTCCCTTGTCCGTCACTTTCGATTCTAAAGGCGGCACAGGAGTTGACACGATTGAGGGTATCGGCATAGGCGGCACAATCACCGCGCCGACAGACCCGACAAAATACGGCTATACTTTTGACGGTTGGTACAAAGATGAGGATTTTACTGACGCGTGGGATTTTGATAATGACATCGTAATCGACCATATCACCCTGTACGCTAAATGGATAGTGAGTACCCTCACCGTCACATGGAACACAACCGGCGGTACTCCCGAACCCACACAGACGAGCGTAACCCACGGCGGTACAATCACAGCCCCAACAGCCCCGACAAAAGTAGGCTCTATCTTCGGCGGCTGGTATGCGGACGAGAATTTGACTACCCCGTGGGATTTCGCAAACGACACGGTAACAGAGGACATAACCCTCTATGCCAGATGGATTGTAAACGTACTCGGCGGCGATGCGGCAAGCGGAGATTTGCTTGAAGTCACGATTACTGCTACTGGCGGTGTCGTTCCCCGTGCTTGGAATTTGAATAACGACGCATGGCAGCGCGTGTATTACAGCACAACCAACGGCAACGGCTTGAGCCTGTGGAACGATTCGACTGCCATCTTACAGGGCGGGTTCTTCACAGAAGTAGGCAGCCGCACAATAACTTTAGGTGACAAAGTGGTCGATACAGACGGTACTGAAAGTATTACACGCACATGGACTGGTACAGCCGGAGTCGCCAACGGTATAGAACTGTTTGAAACATTCCGGCTTAAAAAAGGCGCGGATTCTTACACGCGCACAATCGAAATAAGGAACAACAGCGGGTCAAATTTGGAGAACATACGATTTTATCTCGGCGGTGACACATGGTTTGGTAGCACGGACAATTCTTACGGTAGCATCAATAGCGACTTGCGCACGGCGTTTCTTTACCGTAATGTCGGTGAATTTATCATGTCCCTGCGCGGTATAACCGCTCCTTCATTTTATCATGCAGCGCATTACAGCACGAATGGACGCGACCGTGTAACAACCGGAAACAATTTAGGTAACATAACTGCGAGCGGCGGTTTAGTCGATACCGGCTATTATCTGCAATGGGGCGACAGAAACGGCGGCAATAACGCAATCTCTATCCCCAACGGCGGCAGCTATACGATTGAAACAAGTGAGCAATTTACCACCCGGCAGGAATTAACATGGTCTGCCGGGGCTGATACAGGAAACTTGCAATCGGTTGATATTGACAACGCGGATAATAAAATCAGCGTGACTTACTATGCACATGAAGGTGTAACGGTAGCGGAACTGACAGCGGGCTTGGCGTATACCCTACCGTTTAATCCGACCTTTGTTGTGATTGACGGAGATGGTAGCAGTGTGGACGGAAACGCGCTACTTGAAAACGCCAACGGCGGCACGGTTCAAGTAAGAGAGGACGCTGTTCTTGCCCTCAGAACTTATGATTTGGAAGTAACGGCAATAGAATCCATTTTCGTCAACGGCGCAATAGTGGAAAACCCCACTGTTTCGACAATCGCAACTGCAATCAACACCGCGCTTACCAATAACAATGAAGTCACCGTGTCGGGTAAGTTCACCGGCGCGGCTGACAGGCTTGATATAACTGTTCCCGTAGGCAAGACACTTGAATGGAAAGCGGATTATACAGGCGATAGAAGCGGTACTTTAATTTATTTTAATGTTATGCAGGACAGAGGTGCGGTGATTTTTGACGACGGCGCAAATATAGTAAATACCAATACGGGAAGTGGCGCATCCGCCGTAATGGTTCCTGACGTCTCAACCAGGCCAATAACCGTTACTGTAAACGGCGGCAGGATAGAAGCGAAAAACGGCGTTGCGATTAGTTTAAGCACCGGCAGCTTGACTGTAAACGGCGGCGACCTGATTAGCGGCAATAGGGCGATAGATGCAACCGGGACGACGAACGTCGTAATCAACGGCGGTAATATTCAAGGTTCATCGTCAAGCAACGGAACAATCACCTTGACGGGAAATGTAGCGCTTACTATAAACGGTGGTACAATTACTAATACCGGCGGCGATTTCGCTGTTCATCAAACCAGCGGCACAAATACTGTTTTTGTAACAGGAACAGGCGGCAATATCGCCAACTCTGGAATCGGCGGCATAAGTCTTATTGGGTATTACACCGGCAACAACGCGGCAAAATTCAGAACAAACGGCAGTGCCGGCTCTATGAACAGCGCAAATTTACACCAACTCGATGCCGCACCCACGCTGACCAACGATGACGGCACTCTCCACAATCCGACAACCCCCTATGTCGGAACAGTCACGGCGACACTTCCGACAGAGTTTGCGGTAGGCACAATCACGGTAAACGGACTTACCGACAACCAATACACCATTAACGGTAACACGGTAGTCTTCGCGGGAACGTATGACAATGACAACATCACACTCACCGTCACGGGAACGCTTGTAAATGGCAGAATCCCTGTCAGCTTCACCACGGCGGCGTTTGGGGTGAATGTCACCATCACCCCGCCAACAGGCGAGATTACAATACGGAACAACAGTTTCAAGACATTCCTCAACACCATCACATTCGGCTTGTTCTTCAAAGACACGGCTGATGTAACCATCACCGGGAAAGATATGTTCGGTGGTACTTTGGCAAGCATTGAATGGCTTACCTCTGAGACGGCGTTTGATACCGAAGCCGAAGCCATAGCCGCAAGCGGCTGGACATCCGGCCATTCAACAAGCATATCGGAGAATTTCAAGGGTTATGTTTATGCCAAGTTGACCGACAAATACGGAAACATAACGGTTATCAGTTCAGACGGCGGCGTGGTGGTCTACACCGCAAGCACGGCAGACCTCGATAGCTTCACGTTCCGCAAGAACATCGACAGCGATGTAAACATCACCCTTACCCTCGGCGAGAATACTTTCGATAAAGTCATGCTCGGTAGCGACGAATTGACAGAGGGCGACGACTACACAATAAGCGGCAACACGCTCACCATCCTTGCCGCCTACCTCGAAACCCTCGGCCCGGACAACTACACGTTCGAGTTGTGGTACAAACCGCTCGGCGTGGCTTTCGAGGACGGCGATTCCGAGGGCGATGAGCCTGTGATTAAGATTACCGGGACGATTATAGAAGCCATCTACGTCAACGATCAGATAGTAGATAACCCGACCGTTACAAGAATCCAAGACGCTATCACAACCGCGCTTGCCCCTGCCGGAGCCACCGTCACCGTCACAGGCAAGTTCACAGGCGCGGACAGTACGCTTACGTTGCAAAACGTCATACTCGCAGGCAAAACGCTGATTTGGGATGCGGAGTATACGGGAAGCATCAGTAACACTCTTGTCAGAATATCGGGCGACGGCACAATGGAAATCACCGAAAGCGCTGTCCTTCGCAACTCCACTGCCAATGTCCTGCAAGCCGGCGATACTGTGACCGTAACCGTGAAAGGCGGCAAATTCAGCGGCAGTAGCGGCTCCGGACTCGTAATCGCCGCCGGCAGCAGCTGCCTTGTGATCGAGGGCGGTACATTTACGAACAACCACGCTTCTAACCTTGCGGTGGAGCTTTGGCTAAATTCCGTCCTCTATGTCGTGGACGGCTCGGGGATTGAGAGCAACGGCATTATTAGAGACGGCGCAACCGCCTACTATGTCGGCGAGGTCAACAATGCGAAATTCAGAACAAGCGGCACCAATCACTTCACCCTCGGCGAAAACCTGTTCCAACTCGATGCCGCGCCCACGCTGACCAACGATGACGATACTGTCCACAATCCGGCAACCGCCCACGAAGGAACAGTCACCGCGGCGCTTCCGGCAGGGCTGGCGGTAAGCACCCTCACCGTAAATGGACTCAACCCCGGCCAATACACTGTAAACGATGATAAAACCGTCACTTTCGCGGGGACGTATAATGAACCCGGCATCACCCTCACCGTAACCGGAACGCTTGTAAATGGTAGAATCCCGGTGGAATTTATCACAGCTGATTTTGGGGTGAATGTAAATACGCCGTTGCCTAATGCAGACGTAACCGTAATGGTGAACAACGGCAATCCGCTTACCTATGACGGCACTAATAATTATACTGTCAGCGCGGAAACGGAAAACGGCATTGTGGGTACATTCAACTACGTTTACACAGTCAAAGATGACACAACCCCCATTGATAAACCCACTAACGCGGGCGAATATACTGTAACAGCAACGCTCGTCAGCACAACCCATATCGGAAGCGGCAGCGAGGACTTCACCATTGCTGCCGCGACATTGACCATTACGCCGGACGATGGGCAGAGTAAGGTATACGGCGCGGCAGACCCGGCAGAGCTTACTTTCACGTCAAGCGGCGCGGTAAACGGCGAAACGCCCGATTTCACAGGTGCGCTTGAACGAGCGACGGGTGAAGCGGTTGGAACGTATGCCATAAACTTAGGCACGTTGGCTCTTGTGGATAACGGCGGATTCCTTGCCGCTAACTATACGCTTTCGCTTGCGTCACCGACTGTGACCTTTGAAATAAAGGTATATACCGTAGCGGAAGCAGCAACCTTTAACCCTGCTTCCAACGGTAATAGCGATTGGTTTATGGCAGGATTTGGCACAATTACGCTCGAAGCACCGAGCGGCCATCATATCAGCACGGCACAAGACGGCTCGTGGGCGGCTTCCATAAATCTTACCGATACTACGGACGGCGCAAATAAAACCGCAACGTATTATTTGAGGAACACAACCACCGGCGCGGTGACGAACGCAATGACGATAAATTACAAGATTGATACCGTTGCGCCGACCGCAGAAATTAGTTTTAGAACAAGCGGCTGGAAACAGTTTATCAATATCATCAGCTTTGGGCTGTTCTTTAGCGCTAATGTAACCGTAGACATTCAAGGCGCGGATGCGACTTCCAATGTGGCTTCCGTGCAATGGCGTAAAGACAGCGGCGATTGGCAGACGGGAACACTCAACATCACGCCGAGCGAGGACTTTATCCTCCATATCCGCGTAACAGACAACGCCGGTAACGTGTCTGAGAACTCTACACGGGTTGTGGGCTATACCAACAGCGAACTTGAAGTAGAGGAAACTTTCGTAAAAGGCGGCGCGGATTTATTAGTCGATATTGTGATGAACGGCAATACGGTGGACGCTGTAACAGGTCACAGCATAACGTCTGCGGACTATTCACATGGAACGGACACCGTTTCATTTAATGCGGCGTTTTTGAACAACCTCACGGCAAGCACAACGCCTTATGAGTTTACCGTGACATATAAACCTAAAGGCGTGGAGTTTGAGGACGAAAGCGAGGGCGACACGCCAACGGCAACAACCGTTAAAATAACCGTAACGGCGGCAGACCAAGCGGCGCTTTCCATCACCAATTTGGGTGCTTCATACGATTACGGCGCGGACACCTTCACAGTCGGAATAGGCGGCGGTAGCGGCAACGGTGGATTAACTTATACTTCATCAAATCCCGCCGTAGCGACAGTAGGCGAAACAAGCGGTCTTGTCACCATTTTAGGCGTGGGCGACTTCACCATCACCGCAACAAAAGAAGCAGAGGGCAACTATAACTCGGCTTCCGTCACAAGCGGTACGATAACCGTTAATCCGAAGCCCGTAACTATTGCCGCCACAGATATTACCTACAACGGCAAGGTATATGACGGTACAAACAGCGTGACAGGCGCAACGATTACGTTCCCGACTTCACAGCTTGTAGGAAGCGATAACGTCACGGTCAGCTTTGCATCGGCTTCTTTTGACAGTACCAACGTAGGCACACAGACGGTCACGTTCAGCGGTTTATCCCTCGGCGGCACGGACGCAAGTAATTACAGCTTGACCGTAACCACGGCAACAATGAGCGCGGCAATTTCTAAAGCAACACCGCCAAGCTCAACGGCAAGCCATACGCTGACATTTATCCAAAACACGGCGGGCAGCGATACTGTAGACCTTGCCGGCTTGCTTCCGTCACTCGCAAGCCCCGCTGTATACGGTGATGTTACCTACACGGCTGTTTTGGGTGGAGCAAATTCCACCATTATTACCGCACCGTTAAATGGTACTGTGACCAGTCCTCTAACCGTGAGTGTCGGTTCTGCAACGGCAGGGCAATCCGCGACCGTTACGGTTACGGCAGCAAGTGAGAATTATACGGATATTACCATCACGATTACCGTAAGCATCGTGGATAAAACGCCTGTAACCATTGGCGGATTGTCCATAGTCAACACCATCTTTACAGGTTCCGCTCATCCGGGATATACGGGAACGGCGGCATTCACACTCACCACAGGCGGCACATCGGTCACGCCGACAGGCACGTTATCGGTGCTGTACACAGGAACACCTAACGGCGGTGGCTCATACTCCGCAACCACCCCGCCGACTAACGCGGGCGGCTACACCATCACAGTGACGCTGAACGATACGCTCTATATCGGTACATGGACGCAGAGCTTCACGATCGGTAGGGCAAACCAAGCGACCCTAACCGTCGATGCCGTGACAGGAAAAGTGTTCGGCGACGCTCCGTTTGATCTCACAGCGAGTGGCGGTAGCGGTGCGGGAACGGTCACCTACACACTGGTATCGGGGCCGGGTACGATAAGCGGCAACACTCTCACCATTACGGGCGTGGGGGACATCGTGGTTACGGCAACAAAAGCGCAGGATAATAACTACAACGAAGCGACTTCAGTTCAGCGCACCATCGTCATACCGAAAGCGAACCAAACAGCGCTTGCGTTCACCACAACGCCGGGTTCGTCATACACCTACGGCGATACGTTTTCGGCGGCAGCCACAGGCGGCTCAACGGGCGGCACGATAACATATACGTCAAGCAATACTACCATCGCCACAATAAATGCAAGCGGATTTGTGACCGTCGTGGGTGTTGGCACATTCACCGTTATGGCGACAATGCTGGGCAACTCGGACTATAACGATGTGTCCGTCACAAGCGAAACGATTACGACTACCAGACGGGCGCTGACCATCAGCAGTGCGGAGATTGCCACCAAAACATTTGACGGTACGACCACCGCAATGGTAAACAGCGTGACGTTCACCGGCGCAGTCGATACCCTCACGTTGGGTACGCACTTCACTGCCACAGGCGCGTTCGACACCGCCAACGCGGGATCGGGCAGAACCGTGACCGTCACCGTCACACTGACAGGAGCGGCGGCGAATAATTACAGCCTTACCACTAATACTTACAGCTTGACAGGCCAAAGCATAGCCAAAGCGGACAGCGGACTTTCCGCAACCCCGCCGAGCGCGATTACCATCCTGTCAACCGACACAACCGCGAGAACCTTTGACTTGAATGGCATCGTATTGAATCAAACGAACGCCGGAACACGCAGATATACCCTCGGCGCATTTAGCGGCACGACAGGCGTATTAAGCGCCGCGCCCGCACTCAGCGGCACTAACAATGCGACGCTCAGTTATCAAGGTGCGGGATTGGATACAGGCTCTGCTACGCAAGTTATCAACATCATTACGGACAATTATGAAAATATAACCGTAACCATCACCTTCACAGCAACGGCGAAGCAATCGCAGACGATTACCTTTGCACAGGGCAATCAAAGCAAAACCTTCGGCGACGCGGCCTTTGGTAACATTGCAAGCGGTGGCGCGGGAACGGGCGCGATTACCTACGAAAGCAGTAATACAAACGTGGTAACGGTAAACCCGAACACCGGCGCGGTTACAATCGTTGGTGCGGGCAACGCTACCATCACGGCAACCAAAGCCGAGTGTGCTACCCACGCACAGACCACGGCAAGCTATACGGTCACGGTCAGCGCAAAAACCATCACCATCACCGCCGACAATAAAACGGCAAAAGTGGGTGACCCCGAACCGGCATATACCTTTACGGTCAGCGGCTTCGTTGGAAGCGACGCTTTGCTAACAGCGCCGACTCTTTCCGCTTCGCCGGATATGAACACGGCAGGGACTTATACAATAACCGCCACAGGCGGCACGGCAAGCGCGAACTACACGATTACCCATGTAAACGGCACACTGACGGTCAGCGCACTCAGCGCGGCCAGCGATGTGAGCGCGGTATCCGCGCCATCGGGCGCGACGATCAGCGGCACAACAATTACCGCAACCGTAGCCAACAACGTATCAATTGTAACCGTCAATGTTACCGTCAGCGCAGGCGCGTCGTGGAAGCTGTACAGAGACGCGGATTGCATAAACGAGATTACGGGAGCGTGGAGCCTTTCCATAGGCGCGAACACGGCTTATATCCGCGTAACCGCCGAGGACGGCACAACGACCAAAACCTATACAATAACGATTACCCGCAATTCGTCAGGCGGCAACAACAATGACCCCGGAGGCACGACCACTCCGACCCAACCCACAACACCGCCGTCTACGCCCAACCCGACGCCCGCACCCGTCACAATCCCCGGACACGGCGGATCGGATACAAACGCGGTGGATGTTCCCATAACGGTGGACAGCGGCACCGGCGCAGTCACGGTAGGCTTGGGCGGTGAAATCAAAGAAACCCTAATAGCGGACGCGATTGCCCATGCGGAGGAACGTGGCAACGGCGCGACCCCCACTGTAACGCTTGACCTTTCCGAAGTAGAGAATGCGAAAAGCGCGATACTCGACATGGAAGTGGCGCAAGCGTTGACAGAGGCGGGTATAGAAGTGTCAATCAAGCTCCCCGACGCGGAAATCATGCTTAACCTCGACGCCCTCGGCTTAATCGCTTCTGCGGACGCGGGATCGTTCACCGTGGAAGCTGCGGTCATCCCCATGAGCGACCTTCGCGGTATGCAGGCGGCGCAAGTCAAAGGCTACGAAACGGTGGTCAGCATAGATGTATTCGTTGGCGACACGAAAGTGGACGTACCGCTGACCGTCAGCTTGCCGTACAACCTCAAGCCTAACGAGAACCCTACCGCCGTCCGCGTATGGCACATGAGCGACAGCGGAGCGCTAACCAACCTTAACGGCGTTTACGATGCAGCGACCGGCATGATTACGTTCACCATCAGCCACCAGAGCTACTTCGTGGTCGGCTATGACCCCGTGGCGTTGTGGGTAAACGTATTCACTGACGTTGCGGAGGGCGCTTGGTACTACGAATCGGTGGCGTTCGCCAACTACTACGGATTGTTCGGCGGCTACGGCAACGGGATTTTCGGTCCGCATGACAGCATGACCCGCGCCATGTTCGTGACGGTATTGTATAAGATGGAGGGCAACCCCGCGATTAACGGCACAAAGAGTTTTGATGATGTATCAGCGAGTGCGTGGTATCACAATGCCGTGATATGGGCGGCTGAGAACGGCATGGTCAGCGGTGTGGGCGGCGGGATGTTCGCACCCAACAGGCCGATTACCCGACAGGAAATGGCGGTCATGCTCAGCAACTATGCGGTCTTCAAAGGCATAGACATTCCCGCACACAGGGCAATGCCGAACTTTGCGGACAGGGATCAAATCTCGTCATGGGCACTGGCAGCATCAATCGCGTTGAGCGAAGCAGGCGTGATAAACGGTAGCAACAACCGCTTCAACCCGCAAGACAACGCTACCCGCGCGGAAGTGGCGACGATGTTCCGCAACTTCATGCGGCTTGTCGTGGTGGGTAACGAAGGCGGCGGGAATGGTGCGAACACGCCAACCGCGACGCTGAGTTCCACGATGGACGTATACATCGACAGACGGGCGCAGCAAGCGATTGAGGCGGCAATGATGTTTGCCAAAGGCAGCGGCGATGGTGAGGATGATAGCGAAAAAAAAGATGGCAACTATCCTGCACAACTATTCTAAGTGGAAGGGCATAGATGTAGCGGTCGGCGAGGACACGAACATACTGAGTTATAACGACGCTTTTGACATAATCCAGTATGCTATTCCCGCCATACAATGGGCTTGCGGAACGGGCATCATGGGCGGCTATAATAACAATCTCAATCCGAGAGGACAAGCCACCCGTGCCAAGTTCGCTACAATTCTGATAAGGTTCATGCAATGGGCGGAGCCGAAGGATTAAAGCAATAAGGGAAAACACCGCACCCGTGAGGATTTAACCAATCTTCGCGGGTGTTTTTTTGTTTCATGTTTTCCCTGTCAAAAAAACGTCCTTGACAATATAACCCGAACGGCCTGTACCTCGGAACGCCGGGGAGCGGCAAGAGTTTTTCCGCGAAGCGTGAAATCATCAACGTGTTCCTCTCCACAAAAGACCGCATCCTGATTGTGGACCCGATGGGCGAGTACGCACCGCTTGTGGCGCGGCTCGGCGGCGAAGTTATAGAAATATCGCCCGACAGCCCGCACCACATAAACCCGATGGACATAAACCTTGCAGACAACGGCGAAGATAACCCGCTTGCGATGAAAGCGGATTTTATTCTATCACTCATGGAACTTGTAGTCGGCGGCAAGGACGGATTGCAACCCGTGGAGCGCACGGTCATAGACCGCTGCACCCGCCTTGTATACCGGGATGTGATGAACGACCCGAACGCGCCCATGCCGATACTACAAAACCTCTACGACCTGCTCAGCCAGCAGCCCGAACCCGAAGCGAAAAGGCTTGCGACAAGTTTGGAAATCTATGTGACGGGCAGCCTTAACGTGTTCAACTACAGCACGAACGTATCCACAGACAAGCGCGTGACCTGCATTGTGCTAAATAAGCTCGGCGCGGGACTTAGGAAAATCGCCATGCACATCACGAATGAACTCACATGGGCAGTTGTGGACGAGAATTTCCAAAACGGCATCTTTACTTGGTGCTACTATGACGAAGCGCACATGCTCCTGCGGGATTCCCTCACGGCAAGCTATTTCGTTACAATCTGGAAAATGCTACGCAAAAAAGCCTGTGTGCCATCAGCGTTGACCCAGAACGTAAAGGATTTTTTAGCTTCAAAAGAAGTAGAAAACATACTGGAAAACAGCGAATTTATGGTTATGCTCGCTCAGGCGGCGGGCGACAGGGAAATTCTAGCCCGTCAACTCGGCATATCCACCCATCAGTTATCCTACGTCACGCACAGCGGGTCGGGAGAGGGACTACTATTCTACGGCGACACGACAATCCCGTTTGTAGATAGGTTCCCGAAAGGCGAAATATATAATCTTTTGACCACGCGCCCGGAGGATTTGAAAAATGCTAAAAAATCCGGGTAACGCGGCTTCGGGTCAACTTGACCCGAAGTTAGAAACATTGAACACCAACATAATCTACTGCATGGATTGTCTTGACGCCCTGCGCCTGCTCCCCGATAACTCCCTGCATTGCTGTGTGACCTCGCCGCCGTATTATGGCTTGCGGGACTACGGCATGGACGGGCAAATCGGGCGCGAAGATACGCCGGGGCTGTATATAGAACGGCTGACCGCCGTATTCCGTGAACTGCGGCGCGTCCTCCGTCCTGACGGTACTTTCTGGCTGAACATCGCCGACAGCTACTGCGGCACGGGCAATAAAGGATTTTACGCCGACCTCAAGCGCCCGGACGGCAGGGCGGGGCAAGACGTTTCAATCGCCCATAAAGCGCAGGGCTGCAAACCGAAGGACTTAATCGGCATACCGTGGCTTTTGGCGTTCGCGCTCCGCGCTGACGGGTGGTATCTTCGCAACGACATTATATGGGAGAAAGCCAACCCCATGCCCGAAAGCGTCCGAGACCGCTGCTCACGCTCGTATGAACATATTTTTCTGCTGACAAAATCAAGGAAATATTATTTTGATTCAATGGCGATAGCGGAACCCATAGCGGCGACAACGGCGGCGCGGCTAAAATCCGGGCGCAACGATAACCACAAATACGCCGACGAAGTGCCGGGGCAGAACAACGTGCAATCAATCAACAGGCCGAGGGCGGCGGGGATTTTCAATGATTACAATATATCGCCCCTTCGGAACAGGCGGGATATATGGCGCATCAGCACCGCCCCGTATTCCGGGGCGCACTTCGCGGCGTTCCCGCCGAAACTCGCGGAAACCTGCATACTGGCGGGATGCCCTGAGAACGGGATAGTCATTGACCCATTCTTTGGGAGCGGCACAACGGGATTCGCGGCGAAAGGGCTTAACCGCCGATATATCGGCATAGAGCTAAACCCCGAATACTGCGTACTCGCCCGCGAACGGATAGGGGGCTGATGGCATGGCGAAAAAAGCAACCCCGAAGCCGAAGCCCCCCGCGCCTAATCCTACGCCCAAGCCCGCGCCTGACCCTGTTGATAAACCAAGCAAACTCAGGCAGGAAAGCGAAACGGAAAAACCGTCAAGCAAGCTGCGGGAGAAGCCCGGCACTTCGGGTCAACTTGACCCGAAGTTGAAGCGCGAGAAAAAAACGCTGACCCCGGAAGAAAAAACGGCATTGAAAAAGGAACGGGCGGCGGCGAAAGAAAACAGGCAGATTGACAAATCCAAGTTACGCTCCGATAAGAGCGGCGATAAACTGGATAAAGCCCGCGATAAACTGGCGGCGCAGAAACCGTACAAGCCCCCCGGCGTCGGCAAGCGCATGTCACAGGCGTTAAGTGGCGAAGCGGCTATGCAGGTACACAGGAAAATCCGCGAGGCCGAGCGTGATAATGTCGGCGTTGAAGCCGCGCATGAAGCGGAACTGCACGGCGAACGGGCCGGGCGCATGGCTTCGCGCCATATCAAGCGGCGCATAAGCTCACGGCATACCCGACAGGTCAGGAACGCGGAGAAGCAGAATATCAGGGCGCGGGCTGACCACCGTTTCCGCGAAATGGCAAAGGAAAACCCGGAGCTGAAGAAAAACGCGCTCAAACGGCATTTGCACAAAAAGCGGATTCAAAAGGAGTTCAGAAAACAGGCGAAAGAAAAAGCCGCAGTAGCCGCGAAAAAAACCGCTACGGCAACGCAGAGGGCAGGCCGCGCCGTTGCATCGTTCATTAAACGGAACCCGAAACTTGTGTTGTTGCTCGGCATGGGATTCCTGCTAATCATTATCATTCAATCCTGTGTCGGCATGACGACGAATCTTTGGGGCGGCATGGGCGGCGGCGTTATCGGCGCGACTTCCTATCTTTCAGAGGATGCGGATATGCTTGCGGCAGAAGCGGCGTATGCAGGGATGGAAAACGACTTGCAGTACAGGCTCGACAACTACCAGACGCTAAACCCCGGATATGACGAGTACCACTTTGACCTTGACGAGATTGGCCACGACCCCTATGTGCTGATTTCCATATTGAGCGCGTTCCATGAAGGCGCGTGGACGGTTGGCGAAGTGCAGGGTATGCTGGCCTCATTGTTTGAGCGTCAATATATCCTAACCGAAACCGTCACGGTGGAAACGCGGTACTATACCGAATACTGGTCATTCACCGACCCGGAAACAGGGGAAACCGATTCGGGGAGCTATGAAGTGCCGTATGATTATTACATCATCCATGTCGCGCTTGAAAACTTCAACCTCTCCCACTTGCCCGTTTACATTATGAGCGAGGAACAGTTAAGCCGCTACGCGCTGTATATGTCAACGCTCGGCAACAGACCCGACCTGTTCCCCGTCCATCTGTACCCAAGGGCGTCAACAATTCTGGAATATGAGGACTACGACATACCGATTGAATATTTTGACGATGAAGTTTTCGCCGCGATAATGGCAGAAGCCCGAAAATATCTGGGCTACCCCTACGTTTGGGGCGGGTCAAGCCCCGCGACCAGCTTTGACTGCTCAGGCTACGTTTCATGGGTACTCAACAACAGCGGCTGGAGCGTGGGGCGGCTTGGGGCGCAGGGGCTATACAACATCAGTACCCCCGTGTCGGCGGCGGACGCCCGGCCGGGCGACCTTGTGTTTTTCAGGTATACATACGCCGCGCCCGACCCACACGGCGTTACCCATGTGGGAATCTATGTCGGCGACGGCATGATGGTTCATTGCGGAAACCCGATTGGATTCGCTTCAATTAACACACCCTACTGGCAAAGCAAATTCTATGCTTTTGGCAGACCATAAAAAGGAGGATTTTCTATCATGGCAAATGCAAAAATCGGCAAAGTGCAGACCGAGATTGACAAGGCGCGGGAGCGCCTGGTGGAACAGCAAGCCCGGTTAAAAGAGTTGGAGGGGAAAAAGACCGAGCTTGAAAACATGCAGATTGTGGACATCGTGCGCGGCATGAGCATACCGCTTGACGACCTCGCCGCGTTCATGCAATCGCTGAAAGGCGCGGCGTCACCCGCGCCAGCAACTTCGGGTCAAGTTGACCCGAAGCCAAAAGCGCCGCAAATCATAACGGGCGAAGAAGCCGAAGATGAAGAAGAAACGGAGGATGAAACCGAATGAGGAAAACACTTTGCGTAACGGCGGCGGCTCTGTCCGCGCTGTCACTTATCACGGCGGTTATCATTAAAGCGAGGAACAGGAGGGCTTGCAGGTGAAAATACGATTGATTGCAGCGGCTTTGACGGCCGCTTTTTTCTTGCTCCCGTTTTTCGGCTTGACGGTTTACGCCACCGAAATTGAGGATTTGGAAACCCCGGTTGCCGCGGAGGACGCGCCGGAAACGGAAATACCCATCGCGGGTATTGACGCGGATATTATGACCGAATACGGGGACAGCCCGGTAACGGACTTCCCCAAGAACCCGCCGCTCCCATTGCCGCCGTCCGGCACGGCAACGGTTGTAGACCATGCCACCGATTTAGACGGCAGACTGTTCTATACGATTATGACGCCCGATGAACACGTTTTTTATCTGGTCATTGATAAACAGCGCAATTCGGAAAACGTGTATTTCCTCAACGCCGTGACCGTCGCCGACCTATTGCCGCTCGCGGAGCTTCCCGCGCCGCACCCCGGCGGCTCTGCTTCGACACCGACGGCAATGACAGGCGGCACTGAGCAGCAGCCCGAAAACCCGGACGCGCCCGACGATGAACAGGCGCAGGGCGGCAGCATGGGGATTTATATTTTCATCATTGTGCTTGCCGCTCTCGGCGGCGGCGCGGGATGGTACTTTAAGATTTACCGACCCAAACAGCAAAACGCGGCAAGCGGCGAGGAATACGACCCGGCTATGGACGATGCCGACATCGGCTATGCGGACGACTGGGGCGAGGATTCCGACGAAGCCGACGACAGCCCGCCGTGGAATGATGATGAAAGCGAGGACGGAGAATGATTTTATCGTTTTCGCTACCGGCTTCGGGTCAACTTGACCCGAAGTTAAGGCCATGACGGGCGGCGCACCCCGCGAACTGACCCGCGCCGAACGCGCCGCGATCCGAAAGCTCGTCAAGGATTTATGCGCGAACTATGACCGCGAATACGGCTGCCTGCCCCTCTGCGGCGATTGCTATATGCTCGGCAAGTGGTGGACGGGCAGTTTTTGCAAGTATTTCACAAGGGCGGTATTGCCGACAGACCCCGCGCTTGAAGCCATGTTAGCGCAGGGCGCGGCGGTTGAAATGCGTGAGTGCCGCATATGCGGCGAAGCGTTCCCCGCTGACGGCAAACAAGCGTACTGCTCGGACGCTTGTGCGGATGAAGCGAAGAAGCGGCAACAGCGCGGATATATGCGGGAACGGCGGGGCAACTGTTAGAATTTGCCCCGAAACAAACCGCGTGGTTACAGGCTTTACAGACCCCGAAATCGGGCGGGTAATACGATTACATTGCCCGCCTATGTTTTGGGGGTGCAAATTCTAACATGTATATTGATTTATTGAAAGGCAGGATTACCATATGGACGACAAAAAGCAGAAAGAAACGGCATTGGGCTATGAGATAAAGCAGATTGCCCCGTGTAAAGACCTCCGGGGATTTATCCTTGCTGAAAACCCAAACGCCCCATCACCGTTTATGACGGCGCAGTACATCCAAGATATGAACGACAGGCGGGAGTATTTGTTGGAGCGTTACTACTTGGATGAATACAACGCTAAAAACGATTTCATCACCCGCTCCACGGAGCATCAATTCGGTTTTGACGCCGAAAGAAGCAAAATATTCAGGTATTACGCCACGGAGCAAAAAATGGCTTACAACACATATCCCAGAGAAAACGGCGAACCGCTTGGCATGGTAGCCTTTAGCGAACTCGCCCCGGTTGAGTACGGGCGTTTTATGGCGTGGGGCTATATGGATTACGACAAGCCTTTGCCGGAAAAGCTGATAGAAGATTACGGATTGCGCGCCGCCCCCGACAATCCCGATTTAAGGGCAGATTCACAGGCGCGGGGCAATTCCTTCGTACAAGGCTACGAGATACTGCGCTCCGTACTCTTTGAGGACAACAGGGGCATCGCCCTTGGAGCGAACCCGAACGCCCCCGACCCGTTTGTGACATGGCAGTTTACCGAGGACAAAAAAGGGAGTCGTGATTACTATTGGGGCAATTATGTTTCAAACATGGAAAAGGCGACTAGTCGTTATGAGTTTCGTATTGCCGAGTACCACGACCTAAATGAAGTTTCCGAAAAAGGCGCGTACAAATATTACTCGACGCAACGCCCCGTTGATATTGGCACGTTTCCCAAAACGGAAAACGGTCCCGTCCGCTTTGAAAACTTCGATAAGCGGGAAGATGTGGAGCAGGGGCAGTTCAAGGCATGGGGCTACCTTGTATACGATGCGCCCCTGACGGCAGTGCAGATATATGATTATGAGCTGCGCCCCGCCCCCGGCAACTTTGATTATGTCATAGAGAAGAATAAACAGGCACGGAACGCCCCCAAACCGATAATGGAACAGCTTGCCGAAGCCGCTAAAAAGGTTGAGCGCGGCGAATCCCCGGCAACGGATAAAAAACAAAAACGTGAAGAAAGGTAGGATATGACCATGAACGACAGGGATAACCCGAACAAAAACAGGGAGTTAGCCGAAGAAGCCAACGCGAACATGATTGACGGCATTATAAACAACTTGCCGCCCCCGCCCGTCCCGGCGAAAGAGGACAAGCCGCTTGACCGCGTGAAGCCCCCGACCGAAAAGAAGCGGAGCAGGGAGCTTGAACGGTGAGCAAAGCCAAACGCGCCCGCGACATTCGCGTTGACCTGCGTATATCGCAAGAGGAATATGAATTGATACAGGAGCGCATGGGCGAAGCCGGGACAGCGAACATGAGCGCGTTTATAAGAAAAATGTCATTGAATGGGTATGTGCTACATGTTGACCTTGCCCCGGTCAAACAGCTTGTTTCCCTGCAACGGCGGTGTTCCAACAACCTCAACCAGATTGCGATTAACGTAAACACACACGGCGGAATTTATCCGCAGGAGATTACGGCGTTGCAAAAAGACTATGCCGCGCTGTGGGAACCGTTGTCGGAGTTGGTAAAGCGGCTTTCGGAGATAGTGAGGATGTAGGCGGTGGCACTTCGGGTCAACTTGACCCGAAGTGCCTATAAAATGAAAGGAGTACCGCGCATGGCTACCACTTACATCAAACCGTACAAGGTATCAAGCGGATTGTCGGCTGTTCAGACAATGCGGGAGCGTTTCGATTACGGGCTTGACCCGAAGAAATGCGCGGCGGTATCATCTTATCTATGCGAACCCGAAACGGCACACGCTGAATTTATGCTTGTGAAAAGCCAGTATGAAGCGATTACCGGACGCAACGCCGAAAAAGGGCATTTGTTTTTCCAGATCCGTCAGGCGTTCCCGCCCGGTGAAGTGACGGTTGAAGAAGCACAGCTCATTGGCTATGAAACGGCTATGCGGTGGACTAAGGGAAAACATCAATTCTTCGTTTGCACCCACAACAATACCGGGAACATTCACAACCATATATATTATAACTCGGTGGCTGAGGACAGCACCCGGAAGTTCCACAACTTTCTCGGCTCGTCTTTCCATGTGCGGCGGCTCTCCGACAGGGTATGCCTTGAACATAACCTGTCCGTTATCGTCAATCCGAAACAGCACAGCGACAGCAAGTTTAAGCATTACGGCGAGTGGCTCGGCGGCGAAAAACCGCCGACATTTCAAGAACGGCTAAAGGCGGCGATTGATAATGCCCTGCATGAAAAGCCGAAAGACTTTGACGCTTTTTTATCAGAGTTAGCGGCGCAGGGCTTTGAGCATAAATGGGGGCGCGGCGGCGTGTTGTCGTTCCGCGCCCCCGGCTTCGGGCAGGAACGGTTTACACGCCTGCGCTCGTCTACGCTCGGTGACGGCTACGGCTTGGATGATATACGCGCTATTATCGAGGGTCGCGCACCGCTCCCCGACAGACCCGCCGCCCCATCCGTGCCGCGCAAGGTCAATCTGATAATCGACATACAGGAAAAAATGAAGCAGGGCAAGGGTGCGGCTTACGAGAAGTGGGCGACCGTGTATAATTTGAAGCAGATGGCGGCGGCACTCCAATACCTGCAAGAAAACAACTTGCTTGTTTATGAGGATTTGGCGGCGAGAGCAGACACGGCAAGCAATTGTTTTCAAATTATCAACGACGGCTTACAGCAGACCGAAACGGCTATGAAACGCAACGCGGAACTAAAAGCGGCGGTTGTGGACTACGCCCGGACGCGCCCGGTATTCGAGGAATACAAGCGGCAGAAGTACAGCCGTAAATATCTCGCGGAGCATGAAGCGGATATATCCGTATACAGGGCGGCGCAAGCGACTATGAAAGAACTGCTGAACGGTGAAAAGCTCCCGAAGATGGATGCGCTGAAAGCCGAATGGCAGACACTCACGGCGGCGAAAAAATCTGGGTATGCCGATTACCGCGCCGCTCAAAAGGATATGCGCGAGGTCATAGCGGTCAAGGCGAACATTGACCACTTGCTCGGCATCTTGGGCAAGGATAAAAACAAGGAAATGGAGCGATAGCGAACATGACGCAACACAAGGCGCAACGCGCCGCCACTTCGGGTCAACTTGACCCGAAGTGGGCGGGTTTGGGGTGCTAACCCCAACAAGCCTATTCAAGTGTGTACGGACACTTGAATTGCTTGCGGATTAGCGGAAACCTTGTATTTGGCGCAAAACACGGGTACAATACACGAATATTTGCATTCATTCGCTTAACTGTATATAATTATATAAAGCGACAAAGAATGGCTTTAACAATTCAGCAACAATTCTCTGACATTTTACAAACAATCGGTATGTAAAATACGATTGGCAAAAAGAGGAGGTGGGCTAACTGGAACGGCTAAAGAGTATTACACTACGTCTTTTGCGCCCCGGTGCAGTGTGGGCAGTCCTACTGTCGTTACTAAGCATAGCGGCGTTGGCGTACTTTTTTATAACCGAACAGCAAGAAACGGTTCCGGCTTATATTGTATATGCGCTTTCTGCCTACTCCCTGACCGTGTTAGCGATCTGCGTTCCTAAAGTTGTGAATAAGGCAAATGCGGCAATAAACAGCACCAAACTCGGTAAACGCCTAATGACGGACATACACTATAGAGTGAAACTCTCCTTATACGCGGCATTGTTTATTAACTTGATTTATGCCATACTCAAACTGCTTTCTGGTATACACTATGCTTCCTTTTGGTTTGGCGCTGACGCTATCTACTATATCGTCCTAAGCATAGCTCAATTTTTCTTGCTGCGATATGTGAGGAAATATAAACGAGATTTAGCAAAGGAGTATCAGATATACCGCTTTTGTGGCTATGTGATGTTTGCGCTGAACGCCGCCATGACTGTCTTGGTCTATCAGGTAGTCAACCAAAACAGAGAATATCATTACCCCGGCTTTATGATTTATGTGATAGCGGTTTATGCTTTTTCTTGTCTTACGCTTGCAATTGTAAACCTAGTGAAATACCGAAAGTTTAACAGCCCGGTTTTGTCGGCGGTCAAGGCGATAAGCCTTGCAAAAGCGTTGGTTGCGATTTTCGCGCTCCAGACCGCCATGCTCCTAACTTTTGGCGGTGAAGAAAGCAAAGCCTTCAGTAGCCTGATGAAAACACTCACCGGGGGCGGCGTGTGCCTTATCATACTTGGCATGGCTGTGTATATGGTTGTCCGGGCAAATAAAAATATGAATAAAACAATCAAAGCATAGGAGGTCATTAATATGGTGAACATTCTTGTTGTTGAGGACGATATTAAACTGAACCAAATCGTCTGCACCTACTTAAACGGCAACGGCTACAATGCCAAAGGCGCACTTAACGCCCGCGAAGCATATGACCTGATGTATAATTCGCTGTACGATTTGATTATTTCCGACATTATGATGCCGGAGATAGACGGTTTTGAGTTTACAGAAACCGTCCGTAGTTTGAACCAGACTATTCCCATTTTATTTATGACTGCCCGTGATGACTTTGCTTCAAAGCAAAAAGGCTTTCGTGCGGGTATTGACGATTATATGGTCAAGCCCGTAAACATGGACGAACTTGTCCTGCGTGTCGGTGCGCTTTTGCGGAGGGCGAACATCGCCAGTGAAAAGAAACTAGTCATAGGCAATCTTTTGATGGACGCGGACGCCATCAGTATATATCTACACGGTGAAGAAATCCCCGTGACCGTGCGTGAGTTTAACATACTGTATAAAATGCTTTCTTATCCGAAAAAGACCTTTTCGCGGCAACAGTTGATAGACGAGTTTTGGGACATTAACAGCGAAACCACACTTCGGGCGGTAGACGTGTATATCACAAAACTGCGGGATAAGTTCTCAAGTTGCGAAGATTTCAAGATCGTAACGGTTCACGGCCTTGGCTATAAGGCGGTGATTCAATGAAGAAAAAAGGCGAACAGGATAGCCGAATTAACTCAAAATACCCTGTATGGCTTGAATATATCGGTATGTGGTTTGTCATGCTCTGCCTGACAGGAGGGCAGTTCATGATTCTATATTCTTTTTTGGGCGAGAATAACCCGGAAATCCCTTTAAGTTTCATCTTTGCCAACATAGGCTATTGGGGGCTTATGTCACTTTGTTTCTGTGCGATTGTATTTGCGATTCGCCGCAGTAAATTCGAGAAGCCTCTTAAAATGTTGGGGGACGCGGCGCGACGTGTAGCTGGGGGCGATTTTTCAGTTCGTATTGACCCCATCCGAAAAGATGGCAAAAAGTATTATGTAGAAGTAATGTTTGAGGATTTCAATAAGATGGTTGGAGAACTGAATAGCATAGAAATGCTGACAAATGACTTTGTTTCCAACGTGTCGCACGAGATTAAAACCCCCCTGTCGGTTATTCAAAGTTATGCAATGGCTCTCAGGAAAGAAAGCATAGAAGAAGAGCAAAAACAGGAATACATTGATACTATAATAACAGCGTCGGAAAAGCTGAATACGCTTGTTACAAACATCCTGAAACTTAGCAAACTAGAAAACCAGAGCATAGTTCCATCGTGGGAGGAATACGACCTGTGCAGCCAGTTGACCGAATGTGCGCTTTCTTTTGAGGATTTATGGGAAAACAAGGATATTGTTTTTACCGCTGACATGGACGATAAGGCTATGATTAGGGCTGACAAAAACATGCTTGAAATAGTGTGGAACAATTTACTGTCGAATGCGTTAAAGTTTGCTCCGCAGGGCGGAGCGGTTTCGCTAACACAAACATCTGATGAAGATACCGTGACTGTTTCCATAACTGATGATGGTTGCGGTATGAGCGAGGCAACTATGCGCCGTGTTTTTGATAAGTTTTATCAGGGCGATACTTCCCATTCGCAAGAGGGCAACGGTTTAGGGCTTGCGCTTGCGCTCCGCGTGATTGAGCTTATGGGCGGTCAGATATCAGTAAAAAGCAATCCCGGCGAGGGTAGCACCTTTACTGTGAATTTGAAAACGACGCTGTAAAACCAGTTTATGCTAAACAACGGCTTCCTGAAAGACAGGGGGCTGTTTTTTTATGATTAATATTTCTCAAACAAATCCCAAACAAATCGAAAACAACAGGGCTGTATCATACAACTAGCAAATGTGTAAAGGAGCTGATATGTATGACTTCCCAAGTTGCTGTATTAAAAACACCTCAAAAATCTCCCATCTCAATCGAAAAATTCATTTACTTGCTTGTACTCGGTTTTACCATTATATCCATGCTCTGCCTCGCAATAGCACACATGACAGGTGCGACATGGCGTTATTTTTGCAATGCTGATGGTGATTCATCACAGCTAACGCTTGCGCTTATTGAGTGCGTTTTGGGCATAGTCGTTATCCATGCGCCGAAAATGGTCTCAAAGTTGCTCAAGATAAAAATGCCGGACGTGCTATGTATCGCCTTTTATTTGTTTATTCTCTGTGCAATCCCACTGGGCGAAGTCTTTTCATTCTATTACAGATTTTCGTTTTGGGATTCGATACTCCATTTTTCAAGCGGAATTATGTTGTGGATGCTTGGTAGCCTATTTCTTGTTCATTATTTAAGAAAGAGCGAATGTGCCAACTTGATTACACCTGCATTTGTCGGCATAGTAGCTTTGTTTTTTGCTGTTTCTATTGGCGTAGTGTGGGAAATTTACGAGTTTGCAATGGATAGCTTGTTTGGTATGAATATGCAAAAGTTCATGTTAGAGGACGGAACTGCTTTAGTTGGGAACGCCGCGCTTTTTGATACGATGAAAGACCTGATTTTTGATTTCTTCGGAGCGGTGGTAGCGGCGATTGTATTAGCGCCATCTCTTAAAAACAAAAAAGGCTGGTTTCATTCATTTGGACAAAATAGGAAATCTGGGAGGGTGGGAGTGTTATGCGCTAAAGAAAATGCGTTACCCGAATCTGCATAAACAAGTATAACGATTAACATTTCTCAAACAAATCCCAAACAAATCCCAAACAACAGCTATTTAGAATGAACACATCAAAGGATGAAATCATCCAATCTCAAAGGAGGAACGACATGTACGCTATTGAAACTATTGGACTGTCAAAAGCCTTTCGCAACATTCACGCCGTTTCCAACTTGAATCTGAAAGTGCCTGAAGGCTCAATTTACGGCTTCATTGGCGAAAACGGCTCTGGCAAATCTACAACTGAAAAACTTATATGCGGCCTTTTGGTACCCAGCGGCGGCGAAATCCGATTGTATGGTAGGCACTATACCGATGCAGGAGTACGCGCCTGTATGGGCGTGCTAATCGAAAACCCCGGGTGCTTCCCCAATAGTACGGTCTATCAAAACTTGATGATGCAGGCATTAAACCTTGACGTTAAAAATCCTCATGCAGAAGTTTTGCGCGTTCTTCAACTCGTAAGCATGGCCGGGGCGGCCAACCGCAAGTTCAAGCACTGCTCCCTTGGTATGAAGCAGCGGCTCGGAGTAGCGCAATCGCTTCTCGGCAGACCGCGGTTGTTAGTTTTGGACGAACCAATAAACGGACTTGACGCAGACGGTATGAGAATCGTAAGGGAAACATTAATAGAGCTTAACCGCGAGGAGGGCGTGACCATCCTGATAAGCTCGCATATTCTCGGCGAGCTTTCCAAAATTGCCACACATTACGGAATCCTGCGAAACGGCACATTGATAAAGGAAATGCACGAGAAAGAAATGAGCGAGGAATGCCGCGATTTCGTTTTCGTCAAAACAAACAATGATACGGAGGCTCTTGCTGTTTTATCTCAAAAATATTTAGAGATTGAGCAAAAAGATAACGGCATCCGTGTGTATGATGAAACAGAAAGCTCAAACGTGGGCGGCCTGCTGTACGCCAATAGATTTTCCGTTAATGAGATAACATTCAACAAAATCGGGCTTGAAGAATACTATCTTCGCATTATGTCTCGCAGAAAGGAAGGTGCTTAAAATGGCTTTAGAGAATATGGTGAGTTATAGGAACATAGTACCCAGAGAAGAAAACTTTGAATCCCCGACCTTCAACAACAGGGTGAAATCCATGATGAAACTCGACTTTTACAGATTGTTCCAAACCCCGGTTTTTTACATTATGCTCGCAATCGCAGCGATTATACCCGCGATGATACTCTCTCTTTCCGGTGTAGATATGAGTCCGCCGCCTTCAAACTCGCCTCATGCGCCAAGTTCGCAGCAGATGACAATGCCAGAATATGAGAACACTTGGGAGTTGATAGAATCAACCGGCGGTTCTGCCGTTGCAGATGATCCCCTCGATTTTGCCGGATTTGCCAATATAAATATGCTGTTTATTTTCGCCGGACTGCTCATGTCAATCTTCGTAGCGCACGATTACAGCTCTGGTTTTGTAAAAAGCATTTTCACTGTTCATTCAAAAAAGATTGACTATGTTATATCAAAAAGCACAATCGGGATTTTTAGCGGCGCAGGAATGATAATCACTTACGTTTTCGGAACGGTAATCGCAGGGCTGTTTACGGGAAAAGCATTTGATGTAAATGTGGGCGGCTTGATTTTTTGCCTGATATCAAAACTGTTTTTAATGGGTATATTCTGTTCGCTGTTTTTAAGCATAGCCGTGTTCTTTAGGAACAGGCTTTGGCTTACGATAATTTTCACTTTCCTATTCGGTATGATGTTTTATCCGGCGGCAAGTGTCGCTACACTCAACTCAACCGCAAGCACAGTGCTTCTCACACTAATAGCGGGCGTAATCGGTGCTATTTTATTCGGTGCTATTTCCAACTTCATCCTTAAAAAACGCGACCTAGCCTAACTGCATATTAACTTCTCTCTAACAAATCTCAAACAATTCGCAAATAATAAGATAGCATAATAAATCATCAAGCCAAAATGGTATTTGGCCGAGACATTGAAAGCATTCCTGTAATAAATGAAAAAGGAGTTTGCGCAAAAGAAAATCCCCTGCTAAGATAAATGTGTGCCAAGCAAACGCACAAAAATCTTTAAAAGCAAGGGAGATTCACAAAATGAACAGTAGGA